>Ga0075463_10000447_pt1 | contig 13274 bp, 19 predicted proteins | sample DEB08_DNA_14_FD_77579 | JGI IMG/M metagenome (GOLD analysis project Ga0075463, IMG submission 77579) | Aqueous microbial communities from the Delaware River and Bay under freshwater to marine salinity gradient to study organic matter... | ecosystem: Environmental > Aquatic > Marine > Coastal ...
AAGGAGATCGTACATGCCAGTGAAATCATTAACAAGGCGTCCGTACCCAAAACTAGTTCCTCTCTCTGTTATCCAAACTTCTCGTGCATCTGCTGTTTTAGTAAGTATGCCTTTGACATCGTCGGGTGCTAAGAATTGCCCTTTTTTGATATTAACAATCAAACCACTGCGACAAGCAGCTTGAATCAAATCTGTTTGTCTGCACAAGAAAGCAGGAATCTGTAATACATCAATTGTAGGACTTTGACTATTCCAACTGTTTATAGTTACAATGTGTGTCATATCGTGTATGTCTGTAAGTGTCTTTACACCATAAGTATTTTTTAATTCTCTAAAATCATAAAGTGTATTTTTTAATCCTACACCGCGTTGACTGTTTGCACTTGTGCGATTTGCCTTATCAAAACTTGCTTTAAAGTAATATTCAATACCGTATCTATCACATACCCTTTTACATTCACGTGCAATTTCTGCGCTCTGTGCTAATGTTTCGTGCTGACAAGGTCCTGCTATAATTCTCATATCATTTCTCTTATGTTGTGAAGTCGTTTTTCTCTCCACTGTAAACTCCAAAAGTTTGCATAAGTGGGATCAAATTCTGTGTCTTTGGATGTGATTCGGTATTGACACTCTTGTTCTTTCCATGTGTCAATGTTTACTTGGGTTTGTGCAGTAAACGGAGTATCAAAAAATTGATTTCGTGTCCAGCGTTTTTGTATATCAATTACACCTGGATCAATTTCTCCAAAATTTCTAGCAACCAATTGAACAAACTCGTGTGTTTGATCGAAGTGCTTGTGAAAATCAAGTGAACTATATGTCATGGCATTGTGTGCACCAATCTCTGAGTGACTGCTTTTTCCTTGAGAGTACAGTTCTTCGACCACACTACGAGTTTTGCGATAGTGTTGGTGGACAACCGATGTACCCGGTTGTTGCAGTTGATCCCACATGTGTCTATAAAATTCTCGATATGGAATCCCCAAACAATATCGACAATACTTGCTCAATAGCATACTATGTCCTACCATGGTGTGCAAATTAATTAACATCCATCCAAACATGTATCCGTCGATCATGTCTGATTCTGACATGGTGCTGGTAGATCGAGTCCAAGGCCAAGATTCTACAATTGTATTGCTGTTGTGCCCAACTGTGTGTGAAAATCCTTCTTGTATTTCTACAGTTTTGATTGAATATTCTCGAGCTTGATGATCTCCTAGTTCTGTATTTTCTAAAACCACAGTAGGTATTACAATAATATTATTGTGTTGGCCCATTTCTAAAAGTTCGCATAACCCGTCGAACCAAGAGTCACGTGTTTCCAACGGTAATCCCAACATCATTTCGGTATAAAACGGCACTTGGTTTTCGGTGCAATAATCAAACAAATGTTGTGCTTCGTGTGGTTTGAGATTTTTTCGTTTGATTACGTCAAGTGTTGCTGGATTCATGCTTTGGGCGCTCAAGGTAATACCTTTATTAACAGTGCCCAAGAGTTTTGTTATTTCAATTATGCGTTCATGACTGAATTTTGTATAATTTGTTGATATATATTCGATGCCGGCTTGGTCTGCTGCTTGACGTATCATTGCTGCAATGTGTCGGTCTCGTTCAAAAAACAATCCAAAGTTGCTATCTGCTACCATTAGAGATCCACACCGTTGTTTTGCAATCCAATCTAGTTCTGCTTGTATACGTTGTAAATCAAATTTTTTCATTTTGCTTTGTGTAAGTCCGCCCCAATCACAAAAAGTGCAAGCATACGGGCACCCACGATTGGTTTCTAGTGTTGCACTCCAGTAATAATCGGGATTTTCTTCCACTAGATGATCAAACACACCCGAAGTGTAAGGGCTAGGTACATCTTCTAAAGTGTTCATTCGTGGGTGTTGGTAGACTGAATCTAAATCTGCCCCTGCAGCAACAGTTCTAAGTATTTCAACAAAACACTGTTCGCCTTCTTTGAGTACAACCGAATCTATGAATTCGTGATTGTTCCAAGATTCGTTTACCATTGGGCCGCCAACTACAATCAAACAATCAGGAAAACATTTTTTTATTGCCGCAGCCAATGCCAGACAATAGTTTCTATTCCATATGTAAACACTAAATCCCACTAAGTGAGGATCAGACATTTCTTCTACAACTTGATTGATATCGTCTCGACGAAATCCTAATTTTTTCAGTTGCCAGTTTTCTAAAATGTCAGGAAATTGACAAGCATAAGCCCATATACTACCAGTTGAATACGGAAACCAATATTGATCAGCATCGCGAAATCGAAAGTTGTATTGAGGCTGAAACAAGTAAAGATTTTTCAACACCAAGCCTCGAGTTTAGTGAATAGTTTCTGTAGTGGGCATGTAAGGATATCCATTTTCGGTAGTATCCAGTTGCTCTAGCATTTTGTCAAATTCTTCGCCCAACTCAATATAATTGTCATCGTGTTTGGCAGCAGATTCTTCACTCACACCCAGCACACGCATCATTGCCCCGATTGATACATCGGGATAACCGTAATAGTTTAAAACTGTGCAAATCTCAAGAATAATTTCTTGTATTGCTAATTCTGCTTTGAATTCTTCATCTATGTTCATATCTGTAATTATGATACTTTTGTATTTTTATAATGCAAAAAACGGCCCGTAGGCCGCTTTTATCAAAAATAAAATTGACAATTATACAGTCACCCTTTCCCAGCTATTTTCTGCAACAGCAGATCCAGTTTTAAGTGTCACCGACATTTCATTCTTTTTGACTGATTTGATTTTATCTGCTAGACGATTTGCCAATGCATAATTTGCATCACCTGAAAGAGATTTATTTTGCTGCATCCACTGCATGGCTTCGATTTTAGTCATGGGATGCGGAAGATCATACATGTGAATGTCTGTGCAATTTGCTTTGTTGAGAATTTTGATACGAGCTACCAAATCGTTTGCAAATCGTACTTTCGTAGTTCCGTCTGGGTTGGTTGCAATACCTGCAACTGTAAAAGTTTTATTGTCTTGTTTTGCCATAATTTTGTGCCTTCTTTAAGATTGCCTATTGTTAGTGCTGCTATTGCAGCGTTATTCTTCCGGTTGTTTTTCAACTGGGGGAAGTTCTGTAACAGTGATGACTGAATCCCAAACCGATTGTACCACTTGTTTGCTTTCGTTAATACCACTGTCTAAATATTCAATTGTACCGGCAATGCCGACGTTAGAAATAACAAATCCAACGATGACGCCAAAAATAAATTTCATCATTTTGATTCCATCTCCCATTCAACTTGTTTGTCCCAACTACGACACATAGCCCATTTACCACTGTTTGATAATTTGGCATGTTCCTTACGAGCTTCTGCCTGTGTCAAACCCGAGATATAAAAATAGTCAGGTTTATCGCCATAGTTACGTGCTTCAACAGCCCACATTATACAGCCTCCATATATAGTTTACGAATTTTTGCACGGTCGTTGTAACCAATGCCTTGATTCCAAAGGAAGTAATCAAAGTCTTGCTCGTATTCAATATCGCAGTCTTCTGCGTCTGCAAGATAATCTACAGCCTTGGTCCATGTAACATTGGACAATGCCATCAGAGCAGCAACCGTCTTGCGGAACTCAACAAGAGCAGCAGCTTCCGACTCTGCTTGCTCTTTCATAGAACGTTCCATCTCTATGCAGAGGCTATCCCAAATCCGTTGCTTGGAATCTTCCGGGCTCTGTGTCCACTCTTCCCAAAAGTATTCATCGGGGCGAAAGCCACGTGCGTCTTTGTGAAGATCTGAAATAATATCATCTGAGTAAGTGTAAGACATAGCATTCTCCTTAATGTACTCTTATACTATACACGAAGTTTACCAGAATGTCAACCTTTTTCTGGCAACATTTCTAAAATTTCTGGATGATCTAACATCCATATCACAGGATCATCTCGATCGATAATAATTGATGCTCGCCCGTTGTGCGCCCACCAGTTGCCAGCTATATGCTCGTCGGTGTCAGTTTTTAAAAACACATGGCTGTTAGGCAAGTTATATGATTCAATTCGAATCCGATCAAATTCGATGCTGTTTAAAACAAATGCCTTGTCGGCTGTGATTGTTCCATCAGCAGCAACACATGTATCTTCTGGTTGCTTGCCAGTGATATCAAAATCAAATCGAGCCGGCAAATGTATTTCGGTTTCAATTGAACAATCTGACTCAACATCTGGGTTTGTATATATTTCTTGACCATTGGCCAGTACAGTCAACGACAACCCAGATGTTTCGTGTCGAATGACTTGAAGATTAAATTTGATATTTGTTTTCATGATAGCCTAATGGGATATTGTTGCAAGTTATCTAATACTAGTTGATATGGAGAATGAAATCTCAATTGAAAAACAATTCTCGGACCTTCGTTTTCTACCCAATGCGAGACTGAACTATCAAGTAACCATGCTGTGTTTTGGGGAGAAGGGTAACAAACAGTTCCTTCGGCAGACTCAAAATATGAACGAGCGTCGGGATCAGACTCAATAATATAGTTGAGATTGCAATGCCCATCTTCGGCAATGCCTGCGGTTTTTCGATCTATGTGTTGACTTATTGAATGAAAATGACGGCTCAAGCTAATGTCTACAAAATCAATATTGTGTTCACTGAATCGATCTTTCAATGTTTGTGTCCAAGGAAAAACTGTGTCTAACAGTTGTCCGGTCCATACATACCAATCTTCCCAAGGCGTTAATCCACGGCTGGTCACAATGGTACCGTATTTGCCGATATCGTGTGCTTCTAGATCAGGAATATGAGGAAATCTGTATGTGGTGTTTTTAAAAAACCCGCTGCGATGTTTTTCAATTAATACATCATAGATTCTAATCATACGACTCCAGTCGTAATCGATTGCAAACGGTATGTCAGGTGCTTGTATCATCTATTTTTTACTTATATCAAGTCGACGTACCCGAGTAAGTTGTGTAGCGTCCTTGCGATGTGCTTTTATTGTGCCTTTGATTTTTATTTGAGTTCCCGGTTTGATTTTTTCACGGAAACTAAAAAACACCGATTGATTTTCGTCAGTGACAGCAGTGATATAAAAAGTATTCCATTTTTGACTGTATACCGAATTTACAACTTCTGCATCGAGTACAACACCTTTGGTGCCTACTGGCCACTCTGATTCTAAATTGTCAACATCTTGTAATCGACTTTTGACAATAAAATTCTGTATCTGACTGGCAACCACTCCCAACTCCATGCGTGATTTGTTATCAAACGATTCAAGAGAACAGGTACGGGCAACAGTTTGTTCAAAATCAGAAATCTGTTGAGAAAGGCTTTTCATTAACAGATCTTTACTTAACCAGTCTCGTGCGTTTTTACCGGTTTCTCGATCACACTGTTTGATCATAGATGGATTTTCAAGAGCCGATTTCATTATCTCACGATTGGGCTTGCGTGTTTGTGTCATGGTGTTTTGATCAACACTGTCATATCCACTGTGTTTATAATAACCGCCATTAATACGATTGGCAAGTGCAGCCGCAGCCCATATATCTTGCCAATCCCAAACAGTGTTGTTTTGATTATTTTTTGTATTAGGTGTCATAAAGACAACTCCTAAAAGATTCTTACATTGACCAATAAGTTTCTGAAGCTGGGCTCATGTAGTTTGGTGTGTTTATTGGCTCCATGAACGTTTTAGTTGGATCCATCAAACTCTTTTTTTGAACACTCTTTTCAATGTTCTTGTGAAAGTAATCTTTCTCTGCAATAGCATAACGAAACGTAGGATTGTTTTCGGGAGCGTCCAAATCACCAATGTCTTGCTGCCACCATTTGGTCCAGCGTGTTAATGCTGCTTTAGCTGCGGACATTGTTTTGTAGCTCTTACGATGGTCTGGCATCACTTCTCGTCTCGCAGTATAAGGTCCCATGATAAAAGTGCTTGATTTTTCGTAAATTACATATGACATGTTGTCTTGCTCCGTTTGTTACTTTATGTATATACTATACGATATTTTGTCCAGAATGTCAACCAGAATCTGGCAAAAATGCCAGATTCTTTTGTTTTAAATTTAACAACTTACTAGTCTTCTCGATAAAATATATGAGCTCCTATTCTACCTATCAACTGTAGTCTTGATGCCCAGTGTGGTTTTACATATGTGGCATGATAGTGTGTTGCTCCTTCGGAAATACCGCGAAACTTATCCCACTTAGTAATGCTCCAAGCAATTGTTTGTGCTTCCATCCACCTGTCGATGTCTTGTGGATTGTCCGACTTGCCATCGCAATACCAACTGAATTGACAGTCTCGGCGGCCTTTTCGGTAACCTTGATGAACAACATCACAAATTGTATCAGGGTATCGTGCGCTTTCGACTCGATTTAAAACCACATCTGCTACTGCATATTTGTCTGCAAGATTACTGCTCCTTGCTTCGTAATAGATGTTTAATGCCATGCAATACTCTTCAGGAAATAGTTCTTGGGTAATGCCAAAATATTTCATTTCTTTGGCCGGTGCACCGGTTGCTGTGATTATTGTGATATTCAATGCAAATAATGCGGTGATTAGGTTTTTCATTTACTCTGCCTCTTTTTTTGATCAGATACTTATATCTTAAAATAAGAACAATGTGTTCCTAGATTCCATGTGTCTGTATCAATTTTTGTTCCATCATGTGTTTCGAGATCAATCCCCAACATGCTGTAACGTTCCCAGAAATTCCAAACATCTGGTGTTCGATTTGCCAGTCCTTGTTTTTTTAAAAGAGCATGATGTTCTCTTTTTAGTAAACATGTTGGTGGATTCATTGCCAGCTCAATTGGAATCCTGTTTTGTATCAACAGTGCAGCCAATAAAGCAGCCGGTATCACATGCTCAAAGTCGGTTCGATCAGTTGCCGAAAGACTGCTGTCACGATAGTGAGCACGAATTCTTTCTTTGATGCAGTAACCGTGATAACGGCGTAGCAAAAAGTCAATAGCATCACGCAACAGTCGTGCAGTTTGATCTAGTCTTTCAAGCCTACGATACGCAAACAAACACAAACGCAATCCACGCTTTACAAAGCGTTCAGTGGCAGCATAGGCTGCTCCATCACGCACCACACGACCATAATTGGGATGATTGAATCCGGTCACGTTTGATTCTAACAATTCAAGATCCATTAGAACAAATCCGTTGGGTTTGGAATAAACGGTGTTTGGATATTCAAACGTGGCATTGTCATTGCAAAGCCAGCTTCGTTAATCCATGATTTTTTGAGTTGATGCCAAAAGAATGTGCCACCTTGTGTCCAGTCCTTGTTCATTCGTGGTCGCTCGGGACGCAGGCTCATGTCAACATGCTCGTAGTAACTTTCCCACCAGTTGAGATAGGCAACTTCTAGCTGTGCCCAAAACGGACCAGCTGCATCAAAATCAGCACCAAACAATTGGTCACACAACACTGCAAGACTTTGAACTTCTTCATCGGTGTAAATCACATTGTCAACCGATGCCATTCTTAAAAAGCCTAAAATAATCGGTGCTTCTTTTGTGTTGATAGCACGAGGTGAAATATCAAGCACCGTCCGGGCATACACTGTAAATTGTCTTACAATTTCTGGAGATACTTTGCGATCTACAATGTCTTGTACTCGACTGATAGCGCCGGGCTGATCTTGATCCTTGAACTTGGGATCAGTCAAAAACAAATCAGCTGCTTCTAGGTACTGCTGTTTCTTTTCAACTTCTAACCATTCAGGATAACGAGCACCATCTACACGTACACCATACACCATTTGCTGAAAAATATCAATCTTGTCAAGTAACTTTTTGCCACCTTCGGTGTTGCTTTCGATAAAATTGTTACGAATTTCTGCTTTGGTGTTGACATCATAAATCACAACAGGAATTTCAACATCTCGTGGATCAAGTCCCAAGATAAAAACTGCAATCACATAAAATGCAATTCCAGTGTGCTGACCGTCCCAGCTGGCATACAATTTGTTTTCACCTAGATAAGCAAGTTCTGGGCTGGCATCGGCACCTACTGTGTATACCTGTACCGGCATAGCTTGCCAACTGCGCCAGTTTCGCACAATTTCTAAAACCCAAGAAATATTGAGTTGGCGCTGCATGGTGGCATCGATAATGATATCCGATAAACGAGCTGTTTCGGCTCGACAAATCGGCATGTCTTTAAATGTTTTTACTGTGGGGTGTTTTCTTTCCCAAGCTGCTATTGTGGTCTTAAGAGACGATCTAATAGTAGACTGAGTTGTGGGATTATATATTGAAAGAGTCGAATTCCATCGATCTTTGAGATCTTGAAAGTGACTTGCACTATTTGCAAATTTTTCATTTACCTGGCTTGCATAAGAGGCCATGTTATTTCCTTTCGATGTAAGTTGCAAAGATTTTATATTCCGTGCATACTAGCCTACCCTGTGTAGACTTGCTATTAATATAGCACATCGATCAGACTGTGTCAACCAGATTCTGGCCTTAATAAATTATATTTCTATGTTTTCTAAAGGAATGCAGACCGCTTGCTGCCCTGGACCAAAATATCCTTGTCCTATGCCCACAGTTTTGCTTAGATGATCTCTTGCATCAAAACAATCATACATGTCGTTGAACAATACTCTTGGTCCTAGTGGATTTATAGCATAAGGTTCATACGAACTTGTATCACCTTCAACAAAAGGTTGTACAACAATATAAACTAAAATCCACTTCATTTTACAATATTTTCTGCAATGGTGCCGGTTGAGGGAATCGAACTCCCGTCTGGAGATTACAAATCACCTGCTAAACCACTCAGCTAAACCGGCTATCTTCTTACTCTACAGTTAGGACAAAAGTCATTATGACCTAACTCTGTTTTACATTCACTACAAGTCGTCATCTATTACTTAGTACATATTATTTCACACAGCAAATAATAGCATATATAAACATATGAAACGAATTAAAAAGCTGTCACCAGAGATAAATCCAGCAACATTCAAAGATGGTAGAGGCATTATTCAAACATTTTATCCTGAATTTATGGCAACACCAATTTACGAATGGAATTATATTGTAACACTCAAAGGTGCTGTTAGAGGACACCACTACCACAAAGAATTTGATGAATATATTATGTTTGTTGAAGGCGAAGGTGTTTATACTGAACTCACCAACGGCGAAGAGCTGGTCACTACAGTGAGTTCTGGCGACTGCATATATTTGCCTCAAGGCGTGCCACACACATTTTATCCCACAGCAGATTGTAAAATGATAGCAATGCTTACCAAACGTTGGAATGATTGCGAGGAACCAATAACAAGATGCGAATAACAATAACAGGCGGCGCAGGATATATTGGCTGTAGACTGTGCGAGTATTTTCTACAACAAGGACATCAAGTAGATTGTATCGATTGGCTTGAATGGGGTATAAATCCTATTCTTAACATTGTTGATCATCCAAACTTCAACTTGTACAACATTGACATTTGCTCAGCCGAAGTTGAACCGGTACTAAAAAGAGCTGATGCTGTTGTGCATCTAGCAGGCATAATAGGATATCCAAGTTGCAATGCACGACCCGAGTTAAGTTATCGAGTCAATGTAGAAGGAACTCGACGGGTTATAGATGCCAGCCAAGATCAAATTTTTGTGTATGCCAGCACCGGTAGTGTATACGGTGCATTAGACACCACTTGCACAGAATCAGTTGAAGTACATCCAATCAGCAGTTATGCAACTCACAAACACATCGGTGAAGAATATTTAAAAGGAACCGATGCTGTTATATTGAGACCTGCAACTGCATTCGGTGTCAGTAATAGATTGAGAGACGATCTACTGGTCAATGATTTTGTAAAAAAGGCCTGTAACCAAGAACACATGGTTTTGTTTGAAGGCAATTTCAAACGCACTTTTCTTGCAGTTAACGATTTAGTTAGAGCATTTGCATGGGGTGTCGAGCGATACGATGTAATGAAAAAACAAGTCTGGAATGTGGGAGACAACCGGCTTAATCTAACAAAAATAGAAATTTGTAAAATTATACAAAAGCACATACCCGGTTGGCATTTTGAAATTAATCAAACCATTGAACACGATCTCGACGGTAGAAACTATTTTGTTGACTACGAAAAAATTCAAAACATAGGATTCGAAGCCAACGAAACACTTGACCAAGGCATACAAAATTTAATCAAAGTTTATAATAACTTTTGATAACATTACAAATTTCTTTAATGTCATAATCTAACAGGTCTGCTTGTGCCGGTAAATGCAATCCTTGCGCAGCAATTTGATCAGTGACAGGTGTTTTGGTTTTCCAGCGACTGTGAAACGGTTGTTGACTGAGGCTACTGTACACTGCTCTACATCCAATATGGTGATTTTTCAAATGTTCAGCAAGTTGATCTCGATCCTTAACCAATATCTCGGGGTAAGTCGGTGTTGTTTGAGCTAGATCGGTTGACACAAACTCACAGACACCTGACAACTCGGTCCGATATCGATCAAATATATCTTTCTTACGTGCCACAACTGCAGGCAAACGATGCATTTGTTCAATCCCAAAACTGGCTTGCAGATCTGTGAATTTAAAATTCAATCCCATTACATTATAAACTTCGCCTACACTCACTGTACGTCCAAAGTTTTTAATGGCATGTATTTTTTCACTTAGTGCTTGATTGTTAGTTATAATACAACCGCCTTGCCCTGTTGTTATAATTTTAGGAGCACCAAAAGAAAAAACACCAACATCGCCCATTGTACCAATGTGCCGATCACCGTGCCAGCTGCCCAAGGCTTGCGCAGCATCCTCAACAACAAAACATCCACGATCCTTTAGTTGTTGGATTTCTTGATCGGCTCCTGCTGGATAGCGACCATTAATGCTTGTTACAAAAACTAACCGACAGTTCAAAGGTACACGATTGAATTGAATTGTATATGTTTCCGGATCGACGTCAATAATCACAGGTTTCGCACCCATGACAATAGCACCATTTGCAGTTGCAGCTTGTGTGTATGCCGATACTGCAAAGCTCTCGTGTGGTGCTATGTCAGCAAGCATACTGGCCAACAGTAGACCCATTGTAGCACTGGGTACCATGTGAGCATGTTGTGCACCAGTATAGTCGCAAATCATTTGCTCCATTTCTCTGGTTTTTGTGTGTTCCATAATCCAGCCACCGCTGTCGATGTAGTTTTTTACAGCATCACGTTCTTGGACACAATATACCGGATTCATGTGACTGTTAGGTGTTAGCATTGTACCACTCGTAAGTTTCTGCTAGTGCATCTTCTAGTGTGTATTTGGGTTGCCAGCCTAGTTTTTTTAGACGACGATTGTCTATAGCACGATTGAGAATGCCTTCGGGTCTATTGGTATTAAACCAAAGTCTTCCCGAAAATCCACTAATAGTTTTTAACATTTCTGCAAGTTCACGTATTTCTACTTCTACACCGCTTGCGACATTTACTGTGTCGTAGTCATTGTTGTTTAAAATCATATCCATTGCTGTGACTGCATCTTTGATGTAAAGAAGATCTCGTGTTGATCGACCGCTACCCCATATTTCTACTTCGGTGTGATTGTTGCGTTTGGCATCGATAAATTTTTTCATCAATGCTCCCACTACATGTGCATGTTCTCCCACACGATCGTTTGGTCCAAATATATTAGTTACAATAGCAGTGCGCCAGTTGGTGTTACGCTTGTCGTTGCTGGCCCTGCACTGGTACATTCCCACTAACTTTGGCAACGCTGTTGTCAAATAACCTTCGTAAGGCCGACCTTCAAACAATTGATTTTCGTTAAACGGTTGTGATCCAAACTCTGGGTAACTACACGTTGATCCCATCAATAACACTCTATCAATCTCTAGTTCAGCACATGTTTTAAACAAATTGTTTTGTATGTCTAAATTACGCATCATAAGTTCAAAGCTACGATCGAGGTCTTCTTGTAATCCACCAACAGTTGCAGCATTTATAACAACATGCGTGGGATTGCTTTTTGTTACATGATCAAGTGTTGCTGAATAATCGGTGTAATCAACTATAGAAGTATTTCCACCATCACCAGGACGATATTCATTGTAGTTACTTCCTACTAAACCCCGGTTTCCTGCATAATAATATCGCATACTATTTCCTTAAAAATGGCGGACGGTGTGGGATTCGAACTATCGCAACTCCATTCCGAGTGCTTTACGTCCTTGTCCTTTATTACGCCCGCTAAATGTGTCACTTTGTGAGTGACAGTTTGGACATATCAAACGTAAGTTTTCAATACTATTATCGTTTGCAAGTCCATTGATATGATCTACTTGTAAAGTTATTTCTTTGCCTCTCCATTCACTAATGCCACAGCACTCACAAGCATATCCATTAACTCTTGCTAAAACTTTTCTTAGTGTAGGCCTTTCCTTTACTAAGCCTTGTTTAGCACGTTCTATACTTTCTAATAGTTTGCCTTCTGCAGAACAAGCATTAGAACAGTATTTGTTCATTTTTTGATGCGACCATTTTGTTTCTTTGCCGCACACTTTACATTCATATGTTTTCATTGGTAGACTTCCTCTGTTACAAGTATTTATCTACCTTTGCGTATTTTGGAGCGGCATACCGGATTCGAACCGATTCCATCAGCTTGGAAGGCTGAGTCCTCTCCCAGGAGAAATGCCGCGATATGGTCTCGGTAGCTGGATTCGAACCAACGACCTCTAGTACCCAAAACTAGCGCACTACCAGGCTGTGCTATACCGAGAAATAAATGGCACAGGCGCTAGGACTTGAACCCAGGACCCGTCGGTCTAGAAACTGGCGGAGAGTGTGGGATTCGAACCCACGGAACACTTTCATGTTCGACGGTTTTCAGGACCGTTGCATTAAGCCAGACTCTGCCAACTCTCCTGTATATGGAGCCCCCGGGAGGATTCGAACCCCCAACCTTTTGGTCCGTAGCCAAATGCTCTAATCCGTTGAGCTACGGAGGCTTATGGCTGGGATGGTCCATCCCTGCCCTAATTATGGTGCCGCTTGAGAGACTTGAACTCCCGACCCACTGATTACAAATCAGTTGCTCTACCAGCTGAGCTAAAGCGGCGTTATCTTCTTACTCTGCAAACTGGACAAAAACTATCATGTCCTAGTTCGCTTTTACATTCACTGCATTTTTCCATGCAAGTATTTATATATGGCGGACGGTGTGGGATTCGAACCCACGATACCCGTTAAGGTATGCCTCCTTAGCAGGGAGGTGGTTTCAGCCGCTCACCCAACCGTCCTATA
>Ga0075463_10000461_pt1 | contig 13090 bp, 12 predicted proteins | sample DEB08_DNA_14_FD_77579 | JGI IMG/M metagenome (GOLD analysis project Ga0075463, IMG submission 77579) | Aqueous microbial communities from the Delaware River and Bay under freshwater to marine salinity gradient to study organic matter... | ecosystem: Environmental > Aquatic > Marine > Coastal ...
AAAAGTCAAAGCTGACAAAGAATCCAAAAAAGCCGAAGTACAAGAAAAAACTACTGTGCCAAAGCCAAATATTCAAGATCATTTACGAGAAAAGGTATACGAGTGTTGTGGGGAAATTGACGGCATGTTTGATGACTTTATTGATCACGGTGCAACAAAACAATCCTTAGACAAATTTAGTCCATTGGATCAAATGAGACGTATGAATATTTCTCCAAACATGGTATCTCTTATAGTTCGAGCATGGGAACCACAAATTGAAGAATTTAAAGAAACACTTGAAGGTAAATGTCCTCAATTAGTTGAAGGATATCGACATGTAACCAAAGCGCAAATGAAAAACTGGATTAAGTTTGGCGAAAAAGTTATTGCTGACACTGAATCATATGTGCAAATCAAGAAAGTTGAAAAAAAGCCAAGACGTGTTCGTGCTGTTAGTCCAGAAAAACTATCTCGCAAATTTAAATATCTAAAACAGTTTGAAGAACTTAACATAAAAAGTGAATCTCCTGTTAAACTTGTAAACGGAACAGAAGCATGGTTGTACAATACCAAAACTAGAAAACTTATACACCTGGTAGCAGATTCTTTAGCTAAATCTTATTCTGTTAAAGGTGCATCGGTTATTGGGTTTGATCCTAGGCAAACTGTACAAAAAACTCTACGTAAACCAAAAGAACAACTTAAGGAACTAATGAGTGCAGGCAAGCCAGCTTCTCGCAAAATCTTTGAAGGCATCAAAGCTACTGAAATTAAATTTAACGGACGCAGTAATGAGAACTTAATGATTTTAAAAGCCTGGTAAATACTAAATCGGGAGTGTAGATATGGAAGAGAATTCATTAAGTCTGTTAAAGCAAAATTTGTTTGAATATGTTAAATTGCAATTAGGTAGCGAGATTATTGATCTAGAGCTTGATCCAGCTCATTATGAATCAGCATACCAAAAAACAATTGGCACTTACAGACAAAGAGCAACTAGTGCATATGAAGAAAGTTATAGTTTCTTAGAGCTTGTTGACGATCTTGAAGTATATACTCTTCCGCAAGAAGTACAATCGGTAAGACAAATTTTTAGACGCACGTTTGGCAATAGCCAGGGACCTTTTTCAAGCAGTTACGATCCGTTTAGCCAAGCAAGTTTAAATGTATATTTGATGAACTATAATGTAGCTGGTGGTCTTGCAACATATGATTTTTACAGTCAGTATGTTGAGTTATCTGCTAAAATGTTTGGTGGTTATCTAAATTATACATTTAATCCTGTGACTAAAAAACTACAGCTAATACGCCGACCTCGGGGCTCGGGCGAAAATGTTTTGCTTTGGACATACAATCTAAAACCTGAAATTACATTATTGCAAGATTATCAAATTAGTCAGTGGATAAGAGACTTTATGGTTGGTTCGGCAAAACTCATAATTGGCGAAGCACGTGAAAAGTTTGCATCTATTGCTGGTCCACAGGGTGGTACTACACTTAATGGTTCTGCTATGAAAGCAGAAGGACAGCAAATTATGGATGTTAAAATTGAAGAACTCAAAAACTATATTGACGGATCACAGCCATTAACTTTTGTAATTGGCTAAAAAGTCATTGACAACCTTTTAAATACCTAGTATAATGTTAACATGAAAATATACTCATGTGACGTAATGATCGATATTGAGTGTTTGGGTGTTGGCCCAGACGCACTAATCTTAACCATAGCCGCAGTTGCATTTGATCCATTTAGCAATAGAATTGACCAAGAGCATTCTATGTATTTTAGGATTGACCCCGAAAGCCAACCAGATAGAGGCATTGATGATGCTACAGTTGAGTGGTGGTCAAAGCAACCAAAAATTGCTCAAGAAGAAGCATTCAGTGAAGATGATAGAGTCCCACTAAAAGACGCCCTTGAAAAACTATCATCATTGATTTGGAGAAGCAATAGGATATGGGCAAACGGCATCACTTATGATATGACTATTTTAGAACATGCTTATAAACAGTATGGTATAAATTTGCCTTGGCAATACTATAGAGTAATGGATGCAAGAACTGTATTTAAAATGTTACCTAGTCTTGGCAAACCTAAAAATAATCACCATGCATTTTATGATTGTGTAAATCAGATTGAAATGCTACAAGAAACCTTCCATCATTTTAACATACAGGAGTTAGGAAAATAATCAATGATTATTGGAATTTGTGGGTTTATTGGTAGTGGCAAAGATACTATTGCTGATTTCCTAGTATCTCATCACGGTTATAGACGAGAAAGTTTTGCAGGCACCCTCAAAGACGCAGTAGCATCAGTGTTTGGATGGGATAGAATAATGCTTGAAGGAACAACCAAAGCAAGCCGTGCTTGGAGAGAACAAGAGGACGAATGGTGGAGCGAGCGTCTTGGAACAAAAGTTACTCCAAGATTGGTTTTGCAACTTTGGGGAACAGACGTATGTCGTAAAGCGTATCATGACGATATATGGATTGCTAGTTTAGAAAATAAATTGCGTAAAATTGAAGATAACATTGTTATTAGTGATTGTCGTTTTCCAAACGAAATACAAGCAATTAAAAATTTAGGCGGGGAAGTAATTCGGGTTATTAGAGGTGCCGAGCCTGCTTGGTATGACAAAGCAATTGATTGCAATGCAGGCATGAAAAGAATTGGATGGTCAATTGCAAAAATGGTTCTTGAAGATCAAGGCATCCACGCTAGCGAATATGCATGGGTTGGTACAAACTTTGATCACATTTTAGACAACAACAGTACACTTGATAACCTACACAAACAAGTTAATGATCTGGTTCAAGGTCACCGGGCTGCCAAGGTAAATCACTAAATCTTAATCCAACAACACAATTTTGACATATTGATTTTAAATTTCTTATGTTGTTGTTGTTTAGGTTTCCGTCAACATGATATACTAATATCTGTGCTTGGTATCTAGCCTTAAATCCACACAAGTCACAATGTAATTTTTTCTCGTAACCTGCCTCTTTCCAACGAGGAACAGGGACTCGAATTTTCTTGTTTCTACGATTACAACTCTCACACCTAGACCTATAATGCGGCTTTTTATTGTCCGAATAATAGTTTATAGCACAAGGTCTTTGGTTACATGCTTTGCATAATGGGCGTTTCATGTAGGTATTTACACAAAACCTTTGCCAAAGGGCGGTTAATAGAGTGGTTTTTCACAATTATCCATAAATATCTTATATAAACATTAACCAATGAGGAATTGAACATGGCATTAACATCCCCCGGCATTGAGGTAACGATAGTTGACGAAAGCGACTATCTACCATCCGCAGTTAATTCTGTACCTTATGTCTTACTTGCTACGGCCCAAAACAAGGCAAGCGGCACAGGCACCGGAATTGCAGCTGGTACTACCGCTGCCAATGCAAATAAAACTTATTTAATCACAAGTCAAAGAGACTTGGTGGCAACTTTTGGTAATCCGTTCTTTTATAAGACATCAGCTGGTACACCAATTAACGGTTACGAGCTTAATGAATATGGGTTGCTTGCTGCTTACTCAGCACTTGGTGTATCAAATCGTGTATATGTACAACGTGCAAACATTGATTTGTCAGAACTAGCAGCTAGTTCTTCAAGACCAGCTGGCGATCCACTAAACAACACTTACTGGCTTGATACTTCTCAAACTGAGTGGGGTATTTTTGAATGGAACTTAACTAATAGTACGTTTACCAACAAAACACCCATTGTTATTACTAGCACAGACGACATTGCTTCGGGTGTAACATCACCTAAAACCAGTATTGGTAGCATTGGCGATTATGCAGTAAACACAACTAATACATCAAATCCTGTATACTATAAAAATACAAGCAACCTTTGGGTATTACTTGGTAGCGATGCTTGGAAGAAAAGTTGGCCCACAGTGCAAGGATCAGCTAGCCCAACTTCACTAACAGCAGCAAGCGAAATTGTTGTTAATGGTACTACCGTTGCTGTACCTGCAGCAGCAAGCAACACTGTTACTGGACTTGCGGCTGCAATTGTTTCAGCTAGCATCCAAGGTGTTACAGCCGCAAATGTTAACGGTAAATTAGAAATTTACGGCGATTCGAGTGCAACTAGCGACGGATCAACTGCTTCTGGTGGTATTATTACTATTGAGCCTGGCGCAACAGGTGGTACACAACTGCTTACGGATCTTGGCATTACTGCTAAGTCTTACTATGTACCTCGCTTACAACAGTCTCCGAGCTACACTATCCCACGCTGGCGCACAACTGATACAGAACCAGTTGCAACCGGCGCTGTTTGGAACAAAATTAATAGTGTAAACCTTGGCACTGCAATGGCAGTTAGTAAATATTCAACTGTTACTGAAACTTGGACAGAGCAAACTGCAACAGTTTATCAAAATGACCAAAGTGCAAACAAAACACTTGATCCATCTGGTGGTGGCAAAAATATTCCAGCTGGCTCAACATATACACAGTATAATATTAGTCCAGAATACAACACAACTACTGCTACATACAACAACACGTTTACATTAAAACTATTGCAACGTGTAACAGCTGGTGCAACAGTAGTTACTGGTAATGCAACTACGCCAACATTTACATCGGGTGACCAGTTTACTATCCAAGCAAGTTCTGCAAACAGTACTGCATTATCTTCGGCAACAACAATTACAGTTGCAGGTTCTACTGCTGCAGATTTTGTTGCAGGTGTTAGTGCCGGCGCAGTACCATACGTAAGTGCTAGTGTTACATCAAGCGGTGCTATTGCGTTTACGCATAGCCAAGGTGGTGTAATTGTACTAGCAGAAGTTGGTAGCGACACAGCAGTTGCAGATGCAGGGTTTGATACTACTGTTACTGGTGTTCGTTACGACACTGATGGCGAAACACTGATATTGAGTGGATGGCAAACATTTACTTACTCAGCTAGCAACACTGCACCTACTACTGCACCTGCAGAAGGACGTTACTGGTACTATAGCTCTGTTGATCAGTGCGATATTATGATTCAAGACGGCGGTGCTTGGAAAGGTTATCAAAACGTTAGCTCTGACATACGAGGTTTTGATCTCTCAACCACAAACGCAACTGGTCCAATTGTAAGTGCAACTGAGCCTACTACACAAAATGATACTGATAAAAGCGCATTGGTGTATGGTGATTTGTGGATTGATACCTCAGACTTAGAAAACTATCCGCTAATTAATCGTTGGGAGTCAGTAAGTGGTGTGGATCAATGGGTACGCATCAACAACACTGATCAAACAACAGAAGATGGCGTACTGTTTGGTGATGCACGTTGGGCACCTAACGGTACTACAGACCCAATTACCGCAGCAGTACCAACTATTGTTAGTTTGTTAACTAGCAACTATGTTGACATTGACAAGCCAGATCCTGCACTATATCCAGAGGGTATGTTGCTTTGGAATACTCGTAGAAACGGCTTCAACGTAAAATCATATCAAATTGATTACTTTAATGCTTCTAGTTTCCCAGACGATATTCTCCCAACAGAGAAAGATACTTGGGTTACAGTAAGCGGTAATAAAGCTGATGGTTCAATGTATGCTGGACGTCAAGCTCAACGTTCTCTTATTGTTGCAGCACTAAAATCAGGAATTGATTCAAGTGAAGAGGCACGTGAAGAACAAAATGAGTTTAACTTAATTGTAACTCCTGGTTATCCAGAATTGATGACTAACATGGTTGCCTTAAGCAACGAACGCAACAACACTGCGTTTGTTATTGGTGATACTCCACTAAGGTTAGGCCCACAAGGTCAAGGCTTGATCAATTGGGCTACCAACAACAATGGATTAGGATTAGCAACTCAAGATGGTCTAAATGTTGCAAGTACATATTTGGGTGTGTTCTACCCAAGTTGTGCAACAACTGATTTATCAGGAAGTACAGTTGTGCAACCTCCAAGTCACATGATGTTGCGTACAATATTACGTAGCGACAATGTAAGTTATCCTTGGCTTGCTCCTGCAGGATCGAGACGAGGCACAGTCGACAACGCAACTTCAATTGGATACATTGATGCTGCAACTGGTGAATATGAGCAAATTGGTGTTAGACAAGGTGTTCGAGATATACTTTACGAAAACAGTGTTAACCCAATTACATTTGTTCCTGGACTTGGTATTGTTAACTATGGTCAAAAGACTGTAACTAGTGTAACAAGTGCAATGGATCGTATTAACGTTTCAAGACTTGTTTCGTACATTAGAGGTAGATTGCAAACAATTGGTGTAAACTTCTTGTTTGAACCAAATGATCAAACAACACGCGACGAAATCAAAAACGTTTGCGAAAGTTTAATGATTGATTTAGTTGCAAAACGAGGACTATACGACTACTTGGTTGTATGTGATGGATCTAACAATACACCAGCACGTATTGATAGAAACGAGCTATATGTAGATATTGCTATTGAGCCAGTTAAGGCAATAGAATTTATTTACATTCCGGTTCGTATCAAGAACACTGGTGAAATTGGTGGCGCTGGAGCTGGTGGTTAATGGTTACTAAATTGGGGGGTAACTCCCCCAATTTTGTTTCTTTTTTTCGACCATAAATATACTATATAGGAGAATAAAATGGCGGTTGCATCATTAACTAAAATGACGGTACCATTAGCAAGTGACCAGAGCTCAAGCACCCAGGGCTTGCTAATGCCAAAACTAAAGTATCGCTTCCGCGTTACTTTTGAAAACTTTGGTGTTTCAACACCACGTACAGAATTGACAAAACAAGTAATTAGCTTTACACGTCCAGAAGTGTCGTTTGAAGAAATGCTTGTACCAATTTACAACAGTACGTTAAAATTAGCTGGTAAGCATACATGGGCAGATATTACTGCTGAACTTAGAGATGATGCTGGCGGCAATGTTACTAAACTTGTTGGTGAACAACTACAAAGACAACTTGACTTTGCAGAACAAGCATCAGCAGCAGCAGGCAATGATTATAAATTCCTAACAAGATTTGAAGTACTAGACGGTGGTAACGGCGCAAGCACACCAGTTGTACTTGAAACTTGGGAAATTTATGGTTGCTACTTAAAAGGTGTCAACTACAACGACTTTAACTATGGAACTAGTGAAGCGGCAACAATTAGTATGACAGTTGCATATGATAATGCTATGCAAACAGGAACTGTTGGCGGCGTTGGTACAGCAATTGGACGAGTTGCTGGCGATGTAATTACTGGTTAATAACAATGGGTTTCGCACAGGACTTCTTTGAGGGGTTCACATCGACTGACGGTTTGCGTGATTCGCAAACCGCTAGTCGTACCTTTAGAACTAACGGGTACGAACTTGCTCCTCGATATAAATTTCTCTATCATGTTTATTTTACATTAAACACGACAGAAATTCCTGCGCTTCGGAGTATTTTTGGTGAACAAAGCACTAGTGAGCTTGGTTTGCTAGTTAAAAATATTCAATTACCTTCATTTGATATTGATCACACTGTAATGAATCAATACAATCGCAAACGTCTTGTACAAACTGCGATTAATTATGAGCCTGTAAAAGTTACTTTCCATGATGACCAAGGCGACTTGTCTAGGAACTTGTGGTACAATTACTTTGCTTATTATTATAAAGATCCAACGCAACCGTATGATGGCACTAGTGCCACTAATGGATCAATTGGTGCAATAGCAAATCAGCCTGGTTTCAGTTATAACTCTCGCGACATTTACGATCCTAATCGCCCAGTTGCTGATTGGGGTTATATTGGCGAGAGTTATTCTGATTCAGCACCAGGAGGAAAACCTCCTTTCTTTAAAGACATTAGGATTTATGCTCTCAATCAGCACAAGTTTGCTGAGTATATATTAATCAATCCTCTTATCACTGACTGGAAACACGACGAACTTGACTACTCAGAAGGCGATGGTCTATTAGAAAATGTAATGACTGTTAAATATGAAACAGTAAAATATCGTTCAGGTGCTCTTGGTTCAAGTCGCCCAGACACAAACGTCAAAGGATTTGGAGATCCAGCACACTACGATACAACAAGAAGTCCATTGGCAAGAGCTGGTTCAACTGCATCTGTATTGGGCCAAGGTGGCTTGCTAGACACCGGTATTGGTATTGTTGAAGATTTACAAAGCGGCACACTTGCAGGCGCAATCGGTGCAATACAAAAAGCTGGCACTGCTTACGGTACATTTAAAGGCAAAGATCTCAAAAGCATTGTTAAAAGCGAAGCACTGGGTGTAGCAACAGAATATTTACAACAAACACTACCGGGTGCAATAGCAGGTGCAAACAACGTGCAACTGTTCCCAACGCCACCAAGAACGTCATTGCCAGTGTTTCAAAACACAAATGGTAGCAGTTCAGTAAATCAATATAATCAGTTTGCAACAACTGCAAACACAGTTAATACTTTTGCTAAAGCCCTTACTGGAAAAAGTTTATTTGGGGGTGGCTAATGTCAAATACTATTAATGCAGTTAATCCAAAAATTGATCAAACTGTAAGAATTTTTGATCAGTTTTATGCGTTTGAAGCATTTGTGCCAGTTGCTGAGTATGATGCTATCTATGGTTATTTTACAGCAGTAATGGGAACAGGCGAAGCTGCAACTAATTTTACCACTACAGTTTTTAGAATTGCACAAGAAGCGCAAGTCTCTCCTATGTTGGTATTTGACAACATCAAAGGAAAAACTGGTCTCGAGTTAACAGCAACACTTGCATATTATCTCAATGGCTTTCAGAGCCTATCAACATTACTTGGAGTCGATGCCATTGCCACACCTAACTTTTATGCGGCAAGAAATGTAGTGGCATGAGCAAGTTTGCGCAAGGTATATACGTTCCATTAAATCCACAAAAATATGTAGGCAAAGGATCTATAAAATATAGATCTGGCTGGGAACATGCGTTTATGCGTTTCTGCGACAATAACGAACACATATTACAATGGGCCAGTGAAAGTGTTAAAATCCCTTACAAGCATCCATTAACAGGAAAAATTAAAAATTATATTCCTGATTTTATTATTACATACAGAACAAAAAATAATAAAGTTCTTGCTGAACTAATAGAAATAAAACCTAAAAAACAAAGTGTAATTGAAAGCAAAATGTCTCAACGTGATAGAGCAGTAGTTGCTGTAAATTATGCTAAATGGGATGCTGCTACCAAATGGGCTAAACGCAACGGAATGATGTTTAGAGTAGTTACTGAAGATCATATCTTCCGTAAGTGATTGCCATAAATATAGCATACTATAAAGATATAGGATGTTATAAAATGACAAGAAAACTTGAAGAACTGTTTGATCTTCCTGGCTCAGAACAAGAGCAACCACACGATGAAACCGAGACACCAACAAGAGAAGAGCTGGTGGCCATCGATGACCAAATTGATAAAATTAACGCCGCTCTCCCGCAAGTAAAAGGACTTGATGCATCAGATTCTGAAATGGATGACTTATCTTCAAAAGCCGTTGACAGTTACGAAAGTTTAATGGATCTTGGTATGCAAGTTGACAGCAGATATGCTAGCGAAATACTTTCAGTTGCAAGCACAATGCTTGGTCATGCAATAACTGCTAAAACTGCTAAAATGAATAAAAAACTTAAAATGGTTGATTTACAACTTAAAAAATTAAAATTGGATCACGACGAAGCAAAAGCAAACAAAAACAAAGACGATGATGATGCTCCAACAGCCGAGGGTCATGTACTTGATCGTAATGAATTGTTAACACGTATTCTTAAAGATCAAAACCAAGAAATTAAGTGATAAGATAAATATCATATAGGAACATTTAAAATGAAAACATTTCGCGAATATCTAGTAGAAAATGAAAAGACATACAATTATCGTATTAAGATAGTTGGCGATGTCACTACAGACTTTATCAAATCTTTAACTGCTAGGTTTGATCAATTTGATCCAGCTAGCATTTCAAGTACAAAAACAACACCGATTCGTTATAACTTGCCAGACTTTCCTGACCACCAAAACGACTCGGTAACATTCTTTGATGTATCGTTTAGATACCCTGCCATTGAACCTCAGATCAAAGATATAGCACATATCTTAGGTCTTGACCCTAACAGAATTATTATGTTAACTGATAAGTTTGATGATGCAATGATGAAAAATGCTGAAGATACAGAAAAGCAAAACACTGGTCTATTAATTAATACCGACTTCCCTGAGCCCGACAAAGAGCAAAAGGAAGCTAGTAAAGAATATGCCGCAAGTCCTTATGATCATGATGCTGTAAAAAATGCTTACAAAAGTGATTTTACAATTGCTGGAGGTAAAACTCCTAAAGCTGAAACAACTAATGATATTGCGCAAGGTGTTAAGAGTCCCATGACGGATATCAAAAGGCCACCTAAGCCAGCCACTGGCGCAAAACCTCGAGGATAATATAATGGATTTCTTTTACGATCTTAACAAAAAATTAGCAAAAGTTAATGCTACTGAAACAAAGCAAACTATCACTGAAAGTGCAAATGTTTATGAAAAATGGGATACTGAAACTAAAGTTAATCCTGCTGAAAAAGGCAAGTATGCTGGCAAATCAATGGCTGACTTGCGCAAATCATACAGCAAACTAAAAGCATCGGGCCCACACAAAAAAGGCAGTGATGCTTATGGAAAAATGAAAGAACTAGCATTTGCCATTCGTGCCAAAAGTGACTGGGGCAAAGTTGACGAAGCAGACATTGATGAAAACGCATTTAACCAAGCGGCAGCTGCTGCAGCTCGGGCAGGTAAAAAAGAATTTGAATTTGGCGGCAAAACGCACAAAGTAACAATGAGCAAAGATACAGCTCACAAACTAGATGATGATGTGCAGATTGAAGAAGCATATCAATACGACATGACTGACCAAGGCGACATGCATGATGCACTGGGAGATGTTTTAACTAGTTTACAAAAAGCCGCCGGGATTACACAAAAAGTATATGATGCAATCGAAGATAAAATATATGCAAATGAATCTGAAGTTAACGAAGGTCGTATGAAAGATTCAGTAATTCATGATTCCGAAACAATGTCAAAAGAAGAATTTGCTAAAAAGCATGGTAAAGAACTAGCAGATGAAATGTTTGATGAGTCAATAAACGAAGCAGAAGGTACTATTATTTTCAACGCAGAAGAAGGTGGCATTCGAGTTAGTGTTAATGGTAAACCAGTAGGTTGGGCAGATAGTCCAGAAGAGCTAGCAAAAAAGCTAGGTTCAATGGGTGTTGATAAAAATACTACTATGTTCCATAGCAGTGATGTAGACTTTGCTAGCGAAGAAGGATTTGACAGTGACGACGGTGCACATGATATGATTGATGCAGCACTAAAAATGATAGGACTCAGCGAATCAAGTTGCAAGCGAATGAACGAAGAGTCAGACGCAGAAGAAGATGATAAAGCCGAAAAAGCCGCAAAAAAAGTTGCTAAAGATATCGAACATGACGAAGGTCACAAAGGCGACGATGACGAGAAGGCAGAAAAAGCTGGCGACGAAGTTAAAAAAGATATTGAATACGATGACGAAGAAGATCGCAAAGAAAAAGCAGACGAAAGCACAGTTGCTGGTAGTGTGTCAACAGCTCCTGCAGCTAAAAAAGGTGGCATGAAGTTTGGCGGAAGCGTTTATGAAGCATACGAAGAGCAACTTTCGGCTCAACTAAACGAAGGCATGGACATTAATGTTAACATCAACAGCGACGGTAAAAAAACTGTTAGTGTGACTGCAACTGATGATGATGCTAATAGCCTAGCACAATTACTAAATTTAGCAGGTGTTGAACCCAAAGAACCACATCACCATGATGCTCACCATGTTGACGAAAACGCACCAGAAAACGCACCTAACCCAGATGTGCTTAAAGGTGCTGACGAAGAACAATATGCAGGCGGTCTAAACAAGCCTAAAACCACTGGACAAACAACAACTCCAGTAATTGCAAGCCAACTTAATCGTGAAATTGCATACGAAGATGTTGACCTTGAGCGTACACTATTTGATCTATTCCAGGAAGTTAAAGCAGAATGAAAAGTTTAAAAGATTATCTACTAGAAAGCGAAACATATCTTTCCGAAGATCCAATTGTCGGAGATACTGTAGCAATTAATATTCGAGAAGAGTACTTGGTTGAAAGTCACATTACTAAAATCAATGAAGATGAAATGTGGTTAGAAGCTGACGAAAAGATGCTTGAAATTTTAAATGGTTATGGGTTACTTGAATCGCTTGAAGAAGATGATGTAGATGATCATGCTGTAAGAGAACTTGTATTGTATGCTGAAAATGATGGAGACTTGTATCAACGCAGTGCTGCTCCAATTATGAAAAACCTTAGCAAAAAATGGGCCAAGGGTGTTTACGATCACGAGAAAGCAATTAAACTTTGGAAATATCATGCAGATCGTTCTGCTAAAAAATACGGTATGGACTTCGGCAACAACGATGGATTTAGAATTTTCACACCACGTGATCGTTGGGAAGCTGCTAAAGAATTTGCTGATAGCTGGCAAGCCGAACTAGACGCTGGAAACTTTATGGACGAGGGTATCGAAGAAGATATAGTTGATGTAACCAACGAACCAGCCGACATAGTTTCAAAAGACCATGATGATCATGAAGGTGACATGGCGCAAAACCAACTGCATTCGATTATTCGAGCTGCTCGCAGACTAGATGGTATTATTGATGATGACGATGAATTGCCAGCTTGGGTACAATCTAAAATTACAAAATCTGCAGACTATATTGATACCGCTGCAGATTATTTAGATTCCGAAGAAGAGCAAGAAGTTGCAGAAGATTGGGGTTCAAGTGATAGCTATGTACTAGTTAAAGCAATTGAAGATGCAATTAAAAGAAACGGGTTAAGTCCGGAAGTAATTCGTGACGAAGCTGAAAGTTTAGCAGACATGTATTGCGATGACATGGGATACGATGATCATGATGAGTGTGTTGAAGTTATTATCGATACATGGAGACGCGGGTCTGATACGGGTCGAAAGTTATCTCAAATGTTTGCACCTGCTAACGAAGAGATTAAGGAAGGCGCTGATCCTAAACTTGCGTCAATGATT
>Ga0075463_10000463_pt1 | contig 13063 bp, 28 predicted proteins | sample DEB08_DNA_14_FD_77579 | JGI IMG/M metagenome (GOLD analysis project Ga0075463, IMG submission 77579) | Aqueous microbial communities from the Delaware River and Bay under freshwater to marine salinity gradient to study organic matter... | ecosystem: Environmental > Aquatic > Marine > Coastal ...
AATCTCCAGCATTAAACAAAATTCCTTTAGTCTACTGGAAGCGTAATTATTTATATACATCCTCTACACATGATTTGCTTCCTAAAAAATTAAACCACTCTTCGTTTTCTCTCAAAACTGGAGCCTTACTCCACTTCAAGTTTCTTTCTACATTCAGGGAAAAAGTGAAGGAGGAAATGGCTAGGGGTGAACATTACAATGACTCAGGAGAATACAAACATTATCATGACAATTTAGATTCATTATCTTTTTATAATGATGAATTAAGTGTAAAATACATCAATAGCCAACAACTTATTGACTTAAATTTAATTAAAAATGATATCGCATGAGCATAAATTTATTTTTGTACACATACCTAAATGTGCAGGATGCTCCCTAAAAGAACACTTAAAAGAAAATTGCGGCAACGAACTTATAAACTCAGATCACCACTCTTTAGATGCAATATTTAGAACTTTTGGCCCGCAAGTTAAAGATTATTATAAATTTACTTTCGTCAGAAACCCGTGGGATCGCATCGTAAGCTTGTATTCTTTTTGGTTAAATCAAACTCCAAATAGCGTTTTTTATCAATGGGACTTCGAGCAGGTTAATTTCATTAAAAACAACAACTTATCATTCAATGACTTTGTGAAGCTTATCCCCTTGAATAATTCAGTTTTTCATGAAAAGCCTCATTTACTTTCATATATTGGGCATTTCATTAAGTCTCCTTCCTCGCTCGACTTTATAGGTAGGATAGAGAATTTTCAGGAAGATTTGGTTAAAATTTTTGGTCAAATCGGCATTAAAATGCAAAAAGACCGCTGGAGCAATAAAAGTAAGCATAAGCACTACAGTGAATATTACAATAATGAAACTCGTGATATTATTGCGAAACAATACTCAAAAGATATTGAATACTTTGGATATGAATTTGGAGAGTAAAGTGAAAAAAAACAACTTTAGAAATAATGTGGCAGTTTTAAAAGAAAACAAACATTATCGCTTTTCTGATCTCTTTTTCGAAAAAGGCATAAGATGGAAGCGAGATAGAAATGTAATATTAAATGATAATAAGCTTAAAGATAGTATTCTCAGGCAATACTTAGAGCAAAAAACAAAAGAAAAAGATTATGAAATTCTTAAACAAATCATTAAAGACTACATGTTTAAAAATAATCTTAAACTTCCTTCAAAATCTGAGTTAGTCATCCACTTAAGATGTGGAGATATCTTTGAGAAAATAGACCAATGCAGCAAAGATGCAGTCGAGAACCAGCATCTCCTAATAAAAAATCTACTGAAAAATCAAAAAAAAATTTTTAATAACAAAATCAATAAAGTAAGCGTGGTGACAGCCATGCATTTTGGGGCAAATGAATTAAATAATAAATACTTTTATTCCGAAGAAGTTTACAATGAAAATATTAAGTTTTTGGAATTCTTTGAGGGTGTAGTAAATCAAATAGGATATGAACTGAACCTTGTTTCAAATAATGATTTTGATCAAGATTTATGCTATATGGCTAGCAGTAATTTTTTCTTAAAGAGCTTTAGTCAAATTTCTGATATAATCGAAAGATGTCTACATAAAAATGCAAAGGTGTATAATATATAAATATTTATAAATTTAGAAATGAAAAGAAATGAAATATATTGTGAGAGCACTAAATTTTGCCATTGCACAACTGCTAGAGAGAGCAGAGGCTTGCCAAAAAAATACACCTTTACATATATCAATGAGCAATTAAAGATTATTTATTATGATATCCCAAAATGCGCATCTTCTACAATTAGATCAATATTTTTTAATGAGAGCATGTCACTTGCGAATCCACAAACAGATTTAAAAAATTATTTTAAATTTACTTTTTGCAGAAATCCATTTGATCGAATGGTTTCAAATTACAGTATGTTTACTCAAAGCAATTTTCGCATAAAACAAATCCAGCAATTTCACAATAACCCTCGAGAACTCTCCTTCCTAGAATTTGTGAAACTTACTTGCCAGCACACCAACCATCACTGGTTACCACAATATAATTTTATACATGGGTATGAGATTGATCATATTGGCCGCCTTGAAAACATGAAGCAAGACTTTTATATCGTTTGCGACAAAGCTGGAATCTCGCAACAACAACTTTCACAAAAAAACAAAACAAACCATAAGCGCTATACGGAATACTATGATGACGAAACAAAAGAAATTGTTGCGGAAAAATATGCGAAAGACATTGAATACTTTGGATATGAATTTGGAGAATAATAAATGAATTTTACCATTAATTTAAATACAAATGGATATGATTTTAGAGAAAGAGCATGCAATCAAATCTTATAAAATTTTTATCAAAATTTAAAGATGATAAAATCAAATATGTAGCTAATCCAGGCAATGCGGGTGATAGCCTTATTGCTAATGGAACATTAGCTCTTTTAAGGAAGCTAAACATAGACTTTAAAATTTGCAATATTCGTAATGCATTTTATGGAGATATTATTTTTTACGGTGGTGGAGGTAATCTTGTAAAACCTTATGATAATTTAAAAAATTTTTTATGGGAAAACCATCAAAATAATAAGATCATCATTTTGCCTCATACAATTTATGATTGCAGTGTTTTACTAAATTCATTAGGTAATAATGTTTACATTTTTGCAAGAGAAGAAACTTCTTACGAGTATATAAAATGCAACATGAACAACTTAGAAAATACCTTCCTGTCTGACGATATGGCTTTTCATATTGAGGGTATAGATTTTTATAAACAACAAAATCATATAGGAGAATGTAATGCATTTAGACTCGATTTAGAAAAGACTGATATTAAAATTCCTAAAGGAAATAAAGATATTTCGCATGATTTCATGTTCAAGCAAAATACTTTTAATGAAGATGACATCAATATTTCAACAGATAACATGTTTTCTTATTTATGTAAGTTTGAAACAATAAATACCAATAGACTTCATGTTGCTATAGCTGGCTCGCTACTGGGTAGAAAAGTCAACTTATATGCTAACTCTTATTTTAAAAATAAAGCTGTTTTTGATTTTTCTATTAAGAATAAATTTCCTAATACTAGTTTTATCCAATAAATAGCATTTTTGTGTAACTTACCAATATGAATTTGGAGAATAATAATGAAAAAAAAATATTCGTAAAGGGAGCGGGAGGCCAACAATTAGGCAATTTTTTATATAATATTGCAACGGCGATCTATTATAGGGAAGAATTTGGTTACGAAATTTTTTTAGATAAAAAGGGAATACCTGGATTATCATTTAACGATCCAACTAAGGATTATTTAAGAAATCGTGAAACTAACGAATACGTTCCATTTGATAAATCTATTCTTTCAAAATTCGACTGGTACGGAGGAAACGATAATAAACCAGAAAATTTTGAAATAATTCATAATGACTATTCTAATAATATATTAGTTCCCACAAAAAATATAATGATAACAGGATTTTGCCAGAATATTAATTTATTCAAAAAGCACTTGAACAAAATGCCAAAATACTTAAATTTAAATGACAACACAATTCGTGACTACATAAACTCAAAATATAAAAATGTAAAAGATTCAATTGTTATAGGGGTAAGAGCGGGAGAAGATTGGAAAAATATGATTAAGTTGCAGAGAGAGTCTTATATATCTGCACTAAACAAACTAAAAGAACTTGGTGTTAGTATAGAAAACTTATTTATTATGTCAAATGTTAGAAATGTATGGGAAGATAAGTTTGATTTGCAAAAAGATTATCCTGCGATTGTCGTAGATGAGGATTGTATAACTCAATTTTATTTAGGTATGATGTGCAATAATTTTGTATTAAGTGAGAGTACATTTCATCTCTGGGTTGCTTATTTAGGCACTTTAAATAATCCAAACAAAAAGGTAATTGTATTTGAAGATACAGACCCCACAAATCGACCACTTTGTTTGCCGAACAAAAACTGGATTAAAGTTAAATACTAAATTTAGTGTATTATTACAACAATGATTGATTACATATATTATATAAATTTAAAAGCTCGAAAAAACAAAAAGCTATTTATGGAGCATCAGCTTTCAAATATTGGCATTCCATACAGTAGGTTTGAAGCTATCAGACCAACCGAAGAGTCAATTAAAAAAAGAGGAGAGCACTACTCTTTTTACAAAAGAAATAGATTCGACAAGGCTAAGGTCTGTATGGGCGAATCATATATTCCGAGTAACTATCATTACGGCACTTTGGGTTGCTATTTATCACATTATTTATTATTAAAAGAAATTGCCCAATCTTCATTCTCTAATGTGTTGGTGCTTGAAGACGACTGCGATCTAGCTAATGGCAAAGCTTTAACTGAGATTCAAAATGCTTTTTATGATTATTTAATTCCAGACGACTGGGATATAGTTCGAAGCATGTGGTCGAGCCAAAAAGAATTAAATAAAATAAATTACTGCCACCCACTTTCACGTCAATTCAAAAAATCACATACTTGCAATTTGCTCTCAGAAGTAAATTATAAATATTCAAACAATAAATCTCAAAACCCTATCGTTCATTCTCTTTACGGAGGAACTCACTTTCAATTAATTAATCAGCAAAGTGCGCAAAAAATAATCGACTACCTTGATTCTGATATCATATTACCGATAGACGCCATGTACACTACAGATGCAGTTAATGTTTACCATGCAAAGTTTGGGATTAAATCCGTGAATATGGGCTCAGATATACATTCCGAATCACAATCTTCTTGACTTTAAGGTTCTTTTGTTGTATCATAGTAATCTATGATTATCAAAAAAGAGTTAAAAAATGCAACCTTTGAGTATGATGAAGAAAAAAAAGTCTTCACCCTTTATGATCATGAAGGATTTAACGGAACTATAGAGCTAAATAAAGTTTACGCTTTTGCGTTTATGCGTTTTGTTGTCCGCATGGCTCAAAGAAATTGGCTACGATCAAAAAAAGTAGTTGACAAAAACACTGAAGATATGATAGAATCAGAAAATCTCGATCATCCTGATCAAATAAAAATGTTTGAAGAATAAATTATGAATCAATTAGAAATAGTATTAGCAAGTGATTATGAAGAATTTTACTACGAGGGCACAGATGAACCTGTCCCCGAAGGAGAGCCCGTTGGTGTCGATTGGGGGCATAACAATATTGTAAATTTTTATTTACTCGATAATATATATCACGAATTTAAATATGAAGAAGAAGACTTACCCTAAGTTATTTGAATACAGAATCAAATACAATATCGGCGCATATCATGCAGAAATGGACAACTATCATTACTATAATGCATACAATGCAGAAGAAGCTTTAGACTTCCATCTACAAATGATAGAGAAAAATAATTTAGAAATGCAAACTCTTAGCGTAGAAAAATATAATCCTTATGCCGATAGATGGGAAGATGAGAGCGAAATCATGAATCATCTTGAACCTTAACTACATAATCTCCAATATGGTTTGTCAGCTTCTTAATTTCTTTAAGCATTTCAGCTTTTTTCTTCTTATTTTTCATCTTTCTGCACTTTTCATATAAATCTAATATATAATCGTGCGTAATTTTTTCTTTAACAGTCCCCTTTTTCATTATAATATACAATACACTTAAAATATGAACAACAAAGAACGTTTATGCTGGGTTTTATCATTAATATTAGTTGCTTTTTTCGCAAACAGCAAAATAGACTATATTCAAAATCTCGAAACACTAAACCAAACTAGCCAAATAAGTAATCAGTTAAAGTCTGACCAAATACTAGAGCTAACAAACCAAATAAACAATAATCAAATCACAAGATACCAAGAAGGTTTTGAGGCGGGTAAAACACAAGCAATGATTGCATCTATGAACCATAAGTCTTTATATAATTATAGTGACGGCTACCATGCGGCACTCAATCAGGTAAATGCGAACGAGTTAATGCCAAATAAAGAGATTACAAAAAAAGAATTATTAAATGAAAATTAATTCAGATCAAATAATTTATTCTGAACACGACGAAGATGAGTGCTTTGAATATAAAGATGGCAGAGGTCGAGTGCCCGAAGGAATTGCGATAGGCTTCTTAGAAATAACTCCTGTAATGAAGCAAGAAACTTTATATTTATTTAATGATGTCAAATATAGTGAATATGATCATAATTATTGGAATAATTACGAGCTAGAGCATGACTCAGAAAGAATTGTTTTACCATGATTTGTTTTAATAGAGGATTTAGCCCCGATGACGATGAAAATAAATTATTAAAAAAACTTCAAAAACTACTCGATGAAGCTAAAGATGAAGAAATAAATGAAATTGTAAATTCCAGCGTAGAAAACTTAAAATCTGAAGAGGATGATGCAATTATAGAGCTTTCTACTCTTATAGACTTAGTGTATGAAAAACTTTTTTTGCAACACTATAATAAAATGCAAATTACTATCACTAAAAACCCAAATAATAGCTTAAATTTGAATATTGATGAAATTACATAGTTCAGCATATATTAATTCTCGCAAAAATTTTGAAGACAAAGTTGCTTCAGTTCGTTCTAGTTTATTGTATTTCTGCTCATCAAGAATTTTCAACAAGCATGATGCTGAAGACATAGTGCAAGAAGTTACTCAAATTTTAGTAGAGAAGAAGTCTGAATTTGATGAATCTAAAAGTTTTTATAGTTGGGCTTTCCGTATTTTACATTTTCAAATCAAAAAATACTTCACTAACCTTAAAAGATCTAATCTCGTTTTCGGAACATTCGATAACAATGAAGCAAGAGAGCCTTGTTTTACTCCTAGATTAAATAAGTTTCAAAAAATTAGACTTTTAGCAATAAATAAATCAATAAAAAAACTTTCACCTAGCTTAAAACTTGTTGCTGAATTAAGATTTAATGAAAATTTTAGCATTAATGAGATATCTAAAAAAGTAAATCGTTCCACAGGGGCGGTAACAGCAACTATTTCTAGGGCAAAAGACTTTATACGCAAGAACATTCATGAGGAATACTTAGAAGCTGAAATGGAGCTAGAATACTCATGATTTTCGCCACCTTAGCTCAGTTTCGGTAGAGCAGTTGATTTGTAATCATCAGGTCGTCGGTTCGATCCCGACAGGTGGCTCCATTTTAATTAAATAATAAATTATGCATAAACACCATATTGTACCAAAACACATGGGAGGATCAGACGATCCCGATAACCTTATCACTTTATCAGTAAAAGAACACGCCATAGCTCACGCTAAACTTTATTTGAAATATGGCAATCACAAAGACTATTTAGCCTATAAAGGATTAAGAAAGCAAATAGGTAAAGAGCAAATATTTATAGAAACCTCAAAAATAGGCGGTTTAAATAACAAAAATAAACCAAAAACTAAAGAGCATCGAGCAAATATTAGCGAATCAAATAAAGGTCAAGGAAGTCATTGGCAAAAAGGAGATATTAAAAAAAAGAAAGAAAATTTAAGTAAATCTATGAAAAAAAATACAAACTCAAAAAATCATAATTCACCCGAATACAGAAAAAAGCAGAGCGAAGCTATGAAAATAGCATGGAAAAAGAGGAAAGAGCGCCAAAAATGAATTGACATGGTGTAAATAATATGTAATACTATGAGCTTTATTAATCTAAAATCACAATACAATGAATACTAAATATATAAAGCTAACTGATCTATGGAATGACGGACAATACCTTGAGGTAGGCAATATCATTAATAATGAACAATGGAATCCTACTGAAGTCGCCAAATTCTGCGCATATTTCACCAAATATCTTGGAGTTAATCAGCTTAATGTTTTGCATAAATTTCTAGCATGAACTTCACCAAAAAAGATTGTGAACTAGTCTTTGAAACTTTTGACTTTTACAATAATATTGTATATGAAGCAGAAGAACATCATTTTGGCTTGATAGAAAATGTTCACACTTTTTTGGAAGATTACGATAACCCCACTCAAGTCAGAAAAACTTATTACAAGAAAAAACTAAATAAATCTTTCTCAAACTTACTTTCGATATATGCAAAACAAAACGATTGTATTGGCGATATGATTAAATGTCATAAAAAGAACAAAAACTTTCTTGTTGATAAAGAAATTGATTATAAATCTTTATTAAATTTAAAAAATGTAACCGCTACATTAGTGGAAGCTCTAGTTGCCCATAGAAAACAAATAAATAAACTTTTGAGTTGACAAGCTAAATTTTCTTCTTTATAGTATTTGTTATGAATACAAAACGAGGAAGACCTAAAGGCTATAGTCCATATACAGAAATTAGTTACGAAGAGCTTGCAGATTGGGTAGGGCGCAAAACAAAAGTGCCTGTATCCAAAAAGTGGCTTCAATCACTAATGGGAACAGAATCTGAAGAAGTTGATGATTTTGTTGTTGACTCTGCTCCACAAGAAGATTATAGTGAAGATATTAAACCTAAAATTGAATACACACTAACACAATTATAATGATGAATAAATATTTTCCCGATCTTATTGGACAAAACGGAGTCAAGAAAAAGCTATCTTTTTATATAGATGCCTTTCATAAGACCTCACAAGCTCCCTTTCTTCTTATGGCAGGAGCAAAAGGTTTAGGTAAGACTGAGTTTGCTAAAGCATTCGCAAAAAATCTACATAATGCCGATGGTGAGAAGCGCGCCTTTTTAGAAATTAATTGTTCGACCATCAAGAACAATCAGCAGTTTTTCGAGCAAATCTTTCTACCTGTCATTGCCGATAACGAAATCACTGTTTTGTTTGATGAATGTCATGCTTTACCCCAAGATTTAACTATGGCATTCTTGACTATCTTCAATGCTGAATCTAATGCTCGCAAGACATTTATTTGGGACGAAATGAGCTTTACTTTCAATTTCAAGCAACAAACATTTATTTTTGCGACTACTGAAACTGATCGAATTTTCGCGCCACTTAAAGATAGATTTACTACGATTGATTTCGAGCCATATAGCTCCGAAGAATTAAGTAAAATCGTTGAAGTATGCTTACCCGACATCACATTTACCGATGAAGCATTATCTAAAGTTGCCACAACCATCAGAGGCAATGCTAGAAGTGCAGTAAAGCGCTCTAAAGAGATTATGCTTTATTGTGGTAAAAATGAAACGGATACATTCACATCAAAAGATTTTGAAAAATTGTGTGATGAAATCGGCATTCTACCTTATGGCTTAACATATACAGAGAAGCAAATTCTCGATACATTACACCATCGAGGTTCAGCTACATTAACAGGACTTGCGGCAAAAATTGGTTTAAGTAAAAGTGCATTACAAAGAGATCATGAGCTTTATTTATTAAATAAAAACCTTATCGAAATTGATGGTAAGCGCAAGATTACCTGTGAAGGTTTAGATGTATGCAAGCAGTTATTTCAATGAAACTTACTGCAAAGAATAAGCATATCTTTTTGAAGTGTGCTGAAGAATTAAATGAGCTTTCAGTTGAATTATTACAAGCGGTAAATAAACCCAATAAAAATAATATGGGCAAAATTTGTGATGAAATTAAAGATGTCGAAAAATATATAGAAATGATAAAAGAATTATGCTTAAAGTAAGGCTATATTAAATTCAACATTGACTGATCCGTTATTACCATTAGCGCTCACTAATTCAAAAATTATATCTGTTTTTGGCTCTAACTTATTTGGGAATTTAAAATCTTTAGTTATTTCGTGGGATGTTCCTACTGATGTAATAGATTTAACTCTTGCTACTTTTCCAAATTCCCTAGTTTTCATCTGCATAGTATAGCCTATGTCAGAAGAGCTTTGAGAGTTGTGGGCGGTCGCTTGATACCTAGTAATATAACCTGTGTAGTTTGCAGGTATAGTATAAATTGACATTAATGTTTGATTGTTTCCTGCTAATATTTTTGCATATACATTAGAACTAACTCCTGCTTGAGTAATTTCTACATCGCCATCTAAATCTACCGATCCATTATTGTAAGCTCTAAACACCCTTGTCCATTTATAAGGAGATGGAATCTGAACAAAAGAATTGCCATTTAAATTTCCGCTCCACGATTGCTCGTTAAAATTTTCATCTAAACCTTGTATGATAACTTCTTGATTATCATTACTTGAGCTAGATACCATTTGTATCGAAGTGCCTATGTCAGGCGGAAATTCATAATGAACAGATCCATCCCAAACAGATTCAGATGAAGTTTCTGAAACCGACTGACTGACATCTGGATTGCTTCCAAATTTATTTATAAAAGATTTAGCATTGTTTAAAATATAATCCAAAGTAATGCTAGATTCTTGTTGGGGAATCCATTGGGCATTAGGTTCATCCCACACATAATTAAAATTTACATTAGTATTTCTTTCGTGAGCAAAAGGATGGGTATTATTATAAACTTGATTAGCCACAAATATGTTTACACTTTTATCTTGACATTATTACTTTTTTTCTTATAATATTAGAAATTGAATGCTATTAAAAAATTTACTATTGATTTGTCAGAAGAAGACAAAATCAGACAACTCGCTAACGAGTGGGTTATGCTATGGGTAAAAACTCATCACCCCGAAGTATTTGATACGGCTAGACAATTTGCAAAAGATCATTTGAATGAAGAGGATGAAAATTAAAATAATATTAGCTTGTTTGTGTCTTTGTGGTTGCCATTCTGTGCAAAAAAAAGAATCAAGGGAAAAACCCTTGCCTGATTTACCAAAACACTTTTTATTACCAACCAATCCACCCAAATACAATGTTCAAATAAACCCTGTGCCTTTCCCTTTTAATGCGACAGGCTCTTATGTTGTGTGGGTAAACAATGAAAAAGTAAATTTAAATAAAAAACAACTTAATGCTTTGGTTTCAAAATTAAATCTACCAACAACAAAACCTAAAGATACCGCAAAAATTCATAATGGAGAAGGTTGGCTCAAGCCCTTCGACTCTTCAGACTCAAGGCTATCATTCCCTCAATAATTGTGTAACATTATGAATGAGCGACAAACAACTCTTATTACAAATATCGAATCAGCAAAAACAAATCGCTGAACTATATGTATTAATAGATACATTGCAGACCAATTTACGAAGCGCAGTTGGATATTTATCAGACGAAGATAAAGAAAAAATAACCAATGTCCAAAGCTATAAATGGTGCGCAAATTGGGAGCAGGGAGATGAAAAAAATGTGTAAAATATTATGTGGAACACAAACATCTCTTAGTGAATGCTACTTTCGAGCAAACTCCCTTTATTGATACCGATTTTACAGAGTCTTGGATTAGAAACTTAGTCGATATTATTGATATGGAGATTCTGCACGAACCCATAGCAGTAAAATGTAACGAAAAAGACAACGAAGGAATCAGCGCTTTCTGCCTCATAACAACAAGCCATATAGCATTACATTCTTGGGAGGAAAAAGAGCCTAATTTAGTGCAATTAGATGTGTATAGTTGCAAAAAATTTAACCAGCATTTAATTGAAGATGAATTAAAAAAACTTTCTCCCATCAGAGTCGGCTCTCATTTCCTCGATAGGGGGTTAAGATGCACAAGAGGTTGGCAATTATTTGATGAAGGTATGGCATGAAAATTTACTTCAAACATTATTCGGGCGCAATTACAGAGTATGATTACTTATTCTTTGATTGCATGGCTAAAGTAGGCTCATACGAAGAAGATCAAGCATTAAATGAAGGTTGGTTGCCTGACGACTACGCAGAGCCAAAGAAAATGACAAATAATCATGAAGAAGATAAGTCAGATTGGTATCAAGCAAGGCAAACTAGAATTAATTTAAATATATTTGAAGACGAAAGAAGAACGAGGAAAGCTAGAAAAAAATGCAAAGAAATAACAACAAAAACTTTCAAAGCTAATGAGGTTGACTTAAATATATTAAATAATATATTCGATAAATATACCAAATATAGAGGGTTTAAAAGTTGGGAGCTAGAACCTTTAATTAAAAGAGAAGCATATAAAAAATATTTTATTCTCTATTATTTAAATGATAAACCTATTGCATTTACTTTTTTGCGGGATGTTGGGTCAAATAGTATTTTCTCTACTCAATTTGCGTGGGACTACGAAAATCCGAAATTATATCTCGGCAAATATGCCAATCTTGCAGAAATTGATTATTGCATTAGTCGAAAAAAAGATTATATGTACTTAGGTTTCGGTTACCAAAAATCATGCATATACAAATCTGACTACAAAGGATTCGAATTTTGGAATGGCGATGTATGGTCTAATGATGTAGATCAGTATAAGTTTTTATGCGAAAGAGATTCTAAATTAAAATATTTACATGAACTAGAAAAATGTAAAAAAGAAGATGATAATAATATATTCAAATAATGATTGAAGATTATATAGATTATATATCATTAAAGAGAAAAGAATTAGGCGGTCACGCAATTTGCCCTTTTGCTAAAAGTTTTTTAAATAAAGTCGAAATAATAGAATCAAAAGATTTTTGGAAAGATGCAATTCGATGCATGGACAACAAAGAGCATCCTATGTTATATTTAATATATGGCGATAAAGATCAATACGACATAGAATGGCTTGAATGGTTTTGCTTTACCCACAAAAAATATGCGAAAGATAAAGATTTATGGTTAATATGGGATCACCCCAATCAAATAAATAAAATAAATAACATAGGAACAAACAATAAAGAATACGCTATATTATTAATACAAGGTTTAGAAGAGTTAAATAAATATTCAAAGAAACTGCACAAAACAAATTATTATGATTTTTGGGATAAGGAATATTATAATAAAATAGTTAAAAGTAGAAAATGAAAAAACTTTGGTTAATTTGGGCGCGAACATTAGATCATCGAGTAGGAAGAACTGATGATGACCAACCCGACATCCCCATTCTTTCTTTAAAAGACGCTCAATTTAGTTTAATCTTGCGAACAATTATAGTCGTTGTAAATATGGTGACTTGTTTATTTATAATAGCGAATATAATCAAAAATTGGTAATGAATGAAAAAGATTTACCCGATAATATTGCCCCTAACCCTCATTCTCTTCCCTATGCTAGTAATT
>Ga0075463_10000484_pt1 | contig 12778 bp, 9 predicted proteins | sample DEB08_DNA_14_FD_77579 | JGI IMG/M metagenome (GOLD analysis project Ga0075463, IMG submission 77579) | Aqueous microbial communities from the Delaware River and Bay under freshwater to marine salinity gradient to study organic matter... | ecosystem: Environmental > Aquatic > Marine > Coastal ...
CGGCACTAGACGGAGCATTCACGCCAGCCGTTCCCGCAGGAGGCTGGATGCCGGCAGCGGTTCCGTTTTGCGGAGGGTTTTCCTGTCTTGCGGCATTGGCTGCCGGTGAGTTTGGGGGTACAGCTTCGACGCAGGCTGTTGCACTACCAACAGCCTGGTTCGCCTGATCCAGAATTTCAACGCGGTGACACTGCCGCCCCGCCTCCACCAACTGAAACTCAAGCGTAAGCCGTCGGGAAGTACCCGCCGCTAAGTCAATCGTACCCCTCTGTTCAATCGGACTTGCAGAGGCCGGATGCTGCAAACCCTTGTCGAAATAGTCAATCACTCGCAGCTGCGAAAGTGGCTGCCCCGAGCGATTCACCAGTTCGACCTCAAAGGAAACGCTCTCCCCCACCGCAGCGACGCGTGGCCCCGTCAGCAAGACACCAACCGCGTCATCGGCAGCGGCAACAACCATGCTCCCCAACGGAACCATGCTTACCACTACCAGCCGAATTGCCTGGTGCCAAAGTCCGGCACGGACCGCTCGAAGCCACGCTGAAGACATGTAGCCCTCTCCATCATCCCGGGGGACACAGATACCGGCGATCAACTTTTTTCGACGCGATCAGGTATCTCCTGATCGAAAGCGTACTTTGGCCGTAGCGGAACTGCAAAATGCAGTTCCGGCCATGCCTCCCTATGCGTCTCCGGCACGGTGGCGGACAATATCGCCCTCGACCATGTAAATCACGTCTTCGGCAATGTTCGTGGCCATATCTGCGATTCGCTCAATATGCTTTGAGACCGAATTAATCCGCAGAAGGCTCTCCACCCGCTCGGGCTCAGCCTTGATTCCGGCCAGCACCATTTTGCGGACTCGCTGGCGGGCCTCATCGACAGCATCGTCCTCCTCACGCACCCGCCGAGCCAGGGCAGGATCACCGTTGACGACGGCATCGAGGCTCTCCTTCACCATTTCCTGAGCCAGCGTTGCCATGGTCCGAATCTCTGCCGGCAGTTCGATATCACCAGCATTGGCGAGTTGCGCAACCCGTTTGGCAATGTTTTTGGCGAGGTCACCTATCCGTTCGAGGTCGTTATTGATTTTGAGAACCGAAACCACGAGCCTTAGGTCAGCGGCGACCGGCTGATAGAGCGCAAGAATCTTCAGACATTCTTCCTCTACTTCCACCTCCATTCGGTCAATCTCTTCGTCGCTTGCCATCACCCGCTGAGCGAGAGGTGTGTCGCGATTGATCAACGCCGTAATCGATTTGGCGATTGCCTCTTCAACCAGTGTTCCAATGCGTAGGATTCGCTCCTTGAGTTGACCCAACTGGCGTTCAATGTGGCGTGCCATAGTGGCGGTCCTTGGTTTGATCAGGAGTGAGTGAACAGATGGCTTTTCAACCAAATCGTCCGGTCACGTACGATTCAGTTTCACGCAGAATGGGCTTGGTGAAAATATCGGAGGTTGGCCCGTATTCAATCAACCGCCCAAGATACATGAAGGCGGTGTAGTCGCTCGCCCGACTTGCCTGCTGCATATTGTGGGTGACCATCAAGACCGAGTAACGCCCGCGAAGCTCCTGAATGAGATCCTCCACCTTTCCTGTGGCGATCGGATCAAGCGCGGAGCAGGGCTCATCAAGCAAAAGCACCTCTGGTTCTGCCGCAATCGCCCGGGCAATACAGAGCCGCTGCTGCTGGCCACCGGAAAGCCCCAGCGCGCTGTCATGCAGCCGATCTTTTACTTCGTCCCAGAGTGCCGCCCCCCGCAGACTCACCTCACAGACTTCATCAAGCACACCACGGTTCCGCTCGCCATCAATCCGCAGGGCATAGACGACATTTTCGTAGATGCTCATGGGGAATGGATTGGGCTTCTGAAACACCATGCCCATCCGCTTCCGCAGGTCAATCACATCCATCCGGGGGTCATAAATGGAATCCCCATTCAGACGCATGTCCCCGGTGATTCGCACATTCTGCACCAGATCGTTCAGCCTGTTCACGCTACGCAACAGGGTCGACTTGCCGCAGCCACTAGGTCCAACAAGGGCCGTGACCTGATTGTGCGGAATTGGCATGGAGATACCGTGCAGGGCCTGCTTGGTGCCGTACCAAAGGTTGAACCTGTCGATTTCCAGAACCGGCGTCTCTTTTTGCACCCGTTGATGCACCTCAGAGGGCACGTCGTCACCGTTGGCAACTGCCACGAGCCGATCGCTGAGGACCTCCGGCTTCGCGGCCTCAGTCGGAGCACCAGCAGGTTGTGTTGTTTCCGTTTCCATCATCAGATGCCTGTGGAGATTGCGGGACTCGGGACTCGCGGGAATCAGAACTGCTGCATCACATAACGCCGCTTCAGCCGTGAGCGAATGAAGATTGCGGCAATGTTCAGCAGTGCAATGATTGCCACCAGGAGAAACGTGATCGTAAAGACCATCGGCTTGGCAGCCTGACTGTTGGGACTCTGAAACCCAACATCATAAATCAGGTAAGCAAGGTGCATGAATTCTCGTTCCGCATGGACAAACGGAAACGTTGTATCGATTGGCAGATCGAGCGCCACTTTCTTGACTCCTACCAGCATGAGAGGCGCAACTTCACCAGCTCCCCGCGCCATGGCAAGAATGAGGCCCGTCATGATCCCAGGGAGTGCCCGGGGCAGAACGATGCGGCGGATTGTCTGCCACTTGCTCGCCCCGCAGGCGTAGGAACCCTCACGCATCGATTTTGGCACAGCAGCCAACGCCTCCTCAGTGGCCACAATGACCACGGGAAGGGTCAGCAATGCCAAGGTCAGGGAGGCCCAAAGCAGTCCACCCGCGCCAAATGTGGGCTGGTTGTCAGCAACGAGACTGGCCCTGAAAAAGAGTTCGTCGAGCCGCCCGCCAACGCCGTAGCAGAAAAAACCGAGACCGAAGGCGCCGTACACAATACTCGGCACCCCAGCGAGATTGTTGATGGCAATACGCACCGCTGCCGTCAGGGGGCCGCCCGAGGCATATTCTCTGAGATAGAGGGCCGCCAAAACCCCAAAGGGAGCAACCAGCAGGGCCATGATCAGCGTCATGGCGACGGTGCCCCAGATGGCCGGAAAGACACCACCGGCGCTATTTGCTTCACGAGGATCATCGGCGAGAAACTCCCACCAGCGTGATCCGTAGACCTGCAATTTCCCAACAACACCCAGCCTATTCGGCTGCCAGGCCTGCACGATATCGGCGACCGGCAGGACGACCGTGCGATCATCGGCGGTCTTGAACTCAAAGCCCCAGGCCTGATTTTCGTTCCGAAGTCGATCAGTGATCAGGTCAAGTTTCTGCGCAGCCTCGGCCACCTGGGCAGCAACTTTTTCCTCTGCCGCCTTCGCCTCGGCGACAGAGGCTGAGTCAGGGCCACTTTGAAGTTCGGCCGACACAACCGCCAGCCGCGCAGTCCGCAGACGCCGCTGGAGTTCGCCACGATCGTCTCGATCGATCCGGCGAGCATCGACAAAGCGTCGACGGACGTCGGGGCGGATTTTCTGATACTCCCGCCACGCCGCCTCAGCCCCTTCTGCCACGGGCTGACCGTCATGCAGCAGACGGGCTGGGAACCCGTGAAACCGCCCCCCCTCTAACCGCTCTACTGCCGTTGCCCAGATGGGCTGCCGACTGGTGGCAATTGCGTTGTCATCAAACCACTCGTAGTGCTGTCCTGTGAACTCAAAATTGGCGGTGCGGAGCAGCTGTCGTTGGGCCAGCTGGTTTGCTGGCTGGGACACCTCGGCAGGGACAGACTCACGGGAAGTGATCTCACCGAGGACCCGCCTGCCATCCTGAAGCGTCAACTCAACGAGCGGCTGAGGCCAAAACGTGGCGGCACCACGCACAGCAATAAAGCCAAGCAGCCCCACAATCATCACAATGGCAATCGCCAACGATCCTGCTGTGAGCCAGACCCATGGCTCACCATGGGCAACAAGGCTTGAGAATGGCGAGCGGGCACCGCGACGACGAGGGCGACTAAAGCTCATGTGCCCTCCTCCGAAATCGCTGCCGGACAATCTCGGCCAGCGTATTAACGACAAAGGTCATGGCAAACAGGAGCACGGCAGCCAGAAACAGCACCCGATAGTGAGACGACCCACGGGCAGCTTCGGGAAGTTCGGTCGCAATTGCAGCCGACAACGTCTGGAAGCCATTGAACACATTCCAGCCCATCAAGGGCGTATTCCCGGCAGCCATGAGCACAATCATCGTCTCCCCAACAGCACGGCCCAGGCCGATCATAACAGCCGAGAACATCCCGCTGGCTGCCGCAGGAACAATCACCCGAACTGCCGTCTGCCACGGGGTTGCCCCCGCGCCCAACGATCCGCTGCGGAGATGATCAGGCACGCTCGAAAGGGCATCGTCGGCGATCGTGAAAATCAGTGGAATGATGGCGAAACTCATGCCGATCGCAACAACCACCGCATTCCGCTGAACATAGGTGCCAAGCAGGCCCCCACGTGTCTCAAGACGCAAGGCATCAAAGAACAGGGCCCCAGCCCCCGCTAAAAGCCCAGCGACAACCATGCCCAACAGGCAGGTTCCCAGCGCCACCGTCGCTGTGCGGCGATGGCTCCAGCCAGTGCTGCGGAGGCGGATCCATGGGCCGACAAACCGCCCCGTGAGAAAGACGGCAAAAATGCCTGAAAGCGGAAGCAGCGCCAGCATCCACCCGCCCCAGCCGCTTCCTCCACGACCGTCGAGCCAGGCAAAAAGGTCGCCACCAAAACAGAGCTGCTCTATCGAGGCAGCCACCATCCAGCCGGTGGCCAAGCCGGCCGGCAAAGCGACCAGCAGAACCACAAGAAACCGCCAGCCAGCCATCCGGCTTCGCCAGCCGGGTGGCCAGAGCTGCCAGAGATAGGCTCCAAACAGCAAGGCTAATGGCACCGTGATCAGACACGACAGGAATGTCATGACATGCTGCTCAATCACTGGTGCAAAGATCAGCCCAGCCATGAAACCCAATACCACGCTCGGCAGACTGGCCATCATTTCGATGGTTGGCTTGATTCTGGCTTTCCAGCGAGGATGCATGAATTGGCTGGTGTAAATCGCCGCCATTAATGCCAGCGGTGTTGCAAACAGCATCGAGTAGAGCGTTGCCTTGATCGTGCCAAAAATCAGCGGCACCAGGCTGAGCTTTGGCTCAAATGACTCATGGCCCGTCGTCTCCCAGGCAAAAACAGGCTGCGGATAATTCTCGTACCAGAGTTTGCCAAAGAGTGCCTTCAGCGACACTTCGGGATAGCCCGGGTCAAACGTCCAGTCCGTCACCCGACCACCCCCAGCTGCCACAAGACGATTCTCTCGTGGGCTGAGCAGTAAAAGCGAAACCGACTCTTTTGTTCCTTCACTGCTTGGGGCATCGACAGTGAGCAGGCCAGTTTCGTTGGTAGCCTGAAAGAGTCTGATCGCCCCGTCGGCAGAGGCCAGGCCAAAAAGACGGGATCGAGGTGAGGCCGCCACGCTGGTAATGGCCGCCGCCTTATCAGGAAAGGGTGCCGGAAACGTTTTGGCGACAACCGTCGCGCGACCATCGGCAGCTACCGACTCTCCACCTCGGGTGGTAAAGATCAACCTCCCCACACCGGCACTATCCCCGATCACAATCGCAGCACCACCGAAGAGTCGCGTCAATGCGGTGATTTCTGCGTCTGTTTCAATCAGATCCCGCCGTTCGAGCGGTTCTGGCTGCGTGACCTTCCGAATGAGATAGCGTTCAAAATCACCACGCACACCGAACACAAACAGCTGATCGCCCAACCCCGAAACACGCAAGAATCGCCGCGCCGGTAGACCATCCTGAGGCGGAATGGTCGTGCCTGCTGCCGAGGTGACAACTTCGTCAGTCAAAAGATTGCGGCGTGACGAAAGCTTTTCCACGCGGATCCGCCCCGTCGCATCCAACGCAACCAGGCAAGGACCACCCGTCAGCATCGCTAAGTCAATATCGACCACTGGTTGATCGAGCACCTTCGAGGTGTGGCCTGAGAACTCAGCGATCAGATCCACGCGTGTGGTCGTTCCATTGGCATTCCGCAAATAGACTGACTCGCCGACGGCCACTGCCTCGCCAGGAGAAAGCTTCCGAGCCTCCTTCGGAACCTCTGCAACGGGCACAAAAGATGACTTCAGGCCTAACCGTCCAGCGCGGAATGAACCATCACGATATCCGGCTGCGGCATCGAGTCCGATAGGCATGTTGCGAACGGCAGTCACGCCCTCTAGACCGGCATCAGCAGATGTTCTTGTCAGAAGCGTTTTGCCCGTACGGAGATCGAGCACGTCAACCTGATCAGGCCCACAGAACCAGAGGAGCCCCCCAGATTCATCGAGGCCGGCAGCCAACACACCTGCCGGCGGCAGGCCGACTGCGGTCGAGCGACCGAGCTGAATCAGTGGCGACCGGAAAAGCGGCACGGCAACCGCCAGCAGGAATACTCCCACGAGCAGCACCGCCACGATCGTACCGAGACCGCCCAGCGTGATCACGAGCCGGGCTAGCCAGTCTCCCAGCAGCACACCTGAGCGGGTTCGCTTGCGACGACTTCTGCCAGTGAATGTTGTCTGCTCTTCCATAACTGGCATTCAGCCGCAGTCAGTCACTGGCACTCGGGCGTGGCAAGGCCGGCCGCTGCCGGGCTCGGATTCTGGGTTGCTGGATCCGGGCTCTGAGTCCCAGGATCGTAGATGCTCTGTTGTACCGGTAGAACAGACGCCACTCCACTGAGGCCCCTCGCAGCCGAGTGATCCTCGCCTCCAGGACTACTCCAGCCCGACACTCGCCAAGCTCCGCGTGGCGATCGTCGCAGTGATTGGCAGGTATCCGTCTTTGAGCACACCGGCCTGACCGTTGCTGCTGAGCACATAGCGAAGAAACTCTCGCCGCAGCGGATCAAGCTGACTTCCCGGCTTGTAGTTGACGCTCAGATAGAGAAACCGTGACAGGGGATATTCACCAGAATAGGCGTTTGCCGCTTCAGGAGCGATCAGCGGTCCATCGGGAGAAAGGCCCAAAGGAATGGCCCTCACATCGGCTGTTTTGTAACCAATTCCGCTGTAGCCAATGCCGAACTTGTCGCTGGCGACTGACTGCACAACAGAGGAACTACCAGGCTGCTCCTTCACGGATGACTGAAAGTCTCCTTTGAACAGGGCGTGTTCCTTGAAATAGCCATAGGTTCCGCTGGCTGAGTTCCGGCCGTAGAGGCTGATTGGCTTGTCCCGCCACTCGCCTTTGAGGCCAAGATCACCCCACGTTGTAATTGCTTCCTTCGCTCCACCATTGCGGTTTTTCGAGAAAATTGCATCGACCTGTTGCAGCGACAGCCCTTCAATCGGGTTGTCCTTGTGAACATAGACTGCCAGCATGTCGATGGCGGTCGGGATCACTGTCGGGGCATACCCAAACTTGTCTTTGAACGCATCGATCTCAGTCGGCTTCCAGTCACGACTCATCGGGCCAAAGGTGCTCGTTCCCTCCATCAGCGATGGCGGTGCTGATGAGGAACCCTTCCCTTCAATCCCCTCACGCACACTCGGATAGTGCTCCTTGAAGCCCTCCGTCCAAAGGGCCACAAGATTGTTCATCGTGTCAGACCCTACGGACTTCAGAGACCCGGCAACCTCACCACCAACCGGTTCATAGCCCTTCAAGGCAGGATCGAGATCAGCCCCTTGTAGAAAAACTGGCGCCATCACAGAGACTGCCAGTACGAGTAGGCTCCAGCAAACCGGATGAAGAGTCCCGTGACGCATTCTTCGTTTCTCCTGTAAATGTAGGTTTGATTTACCGCGACCGATCGGCTTCTATCCTGGGATGATTCGTAGCCAAAGAATGTGAGGGTTTGATGAGCAACGGGGCTCCAGCCCCATTTTCTTCCTGAAAAACCGACCAGAAGCCGAGCGAGAACGGGTTTTCCCCGGTCCCGCTCCAGACCTGCCCCCCCGATCTCATGGGCCTCACTGCTATACTCTGCAGGCAATTTTCCTTACCCTGCATCCCTCCCGACCCCACTCTTGCCCGGTTGGGGCTACGACTCCATGAGCACTCCTGCTGAATCACGATCAGCGACCTCAATCGAAACCCTTTTGGCCGATGGGCCGGTTGTCCTGCCAGCGCTGCTGCTTTGCGACTTTGGCCATTTGGCCGACGAAGTTGCTCACCTTGAGGCCGCCGGCGCCCGTGGCATCCATCTCGATGTCATGGATGGACGCTTTGTCCCCCAGTTGACTTACGGCATGGTCGTGGTTGAGGCGGTCCGGCGTGCGGCCAGCGTGCCGGTCGAAGTCCACATGATGGTTGATGAGCCAGAACAAACAGCTGTCGCCTACGCACAGGCTGGTGCTGACATTGTCACCGTTCACATCGAGGGCCTGCCAGACCCGACAGCCACACTGAAGGCCATTGCGGCTGAGGGGTGCCGGGCCCATCTCGCAATCAGTCCCAACACACCAGTTGAGCGGGTTGAACCCTTTCTCGATGACTGTGATGGGATCTTGATCATGAGTGTTGAGCCTGGCTTCGGAGGGCAGTCATTTCAGCCCTCCGCCCTGACCAAGCTCAGTCACCTGCGGGACCTTCGTCACCGTCGCAGCCTCCCCCTACACCTCGGGGTGGATGGGGGAATTGCCAGCTCAACCATCGGTTCGGTGGCCCATGCCGGTGCTGAGTTGATTGTGGCCGGGAGTGCCGTGATTCGGAGTGGCGACTATGCGGCAGCCATCCGGGACCTTGAGAGCCTTGCCCGAGAACAGGCCTAAGAGCCGCTTCCGCACGAATCGTGCTGGCACAACGGCCGGATTGATTGGTAGGCTGATGACTTCTGATGGGGCCGGCGGCGGCGGTTCGCGGGCCAAGCCAAAGGACCGGCTTCCACCATCGGCGAAAAGGCATGACGCAGAGGCAGTCGACAATGACCAGCCGGACAACTGACAGGGCAGCAGCGACCACAAACGCCGGGGAATCTTCCCCGCCCGAATCGACACAAAGCCAACGACGGCCGGGGCCTCGGCCCAAGCGTGGGGTTCCCGAAGGGCTCTGGCTGAAATGCAACGGCTGCGGTGCGACAATTTACCGCAAGGAAGCGGAAAAGATGCTCAATGTCTGCCCCCAGTGCGGCTTTCATTGGTACGTCTCAGCTCGTCAGCGAATTGATCAACTCTTCGACCCAGGCACATTTGAAGAATGGGATGGGCAGCTCTTGCCGACGGATCCGCTTGGGTTCTCCGATAAGAAGCCTTACGCCAAGCGGATTATCTCCGAACAGAAGCGAACTGGGCTATCGGATGCGGCCCTCACTGGGACCGGCATGATTCGCGCACGGCGGGTTGCCTGCGGGGTCACCGACTCGTCTTTCATTATGGGCAGCATGGGGAGCGTGGTCGGGGAGCGTCTAGCACGCCTTGTCGAGCGAGCAACCTCCGAGTCACTGCCCCTGATTATCATCAGTGCCTCAGGCGGTGGCGCCCGCATGCACGAGGGAATTCTCTCACTGATGCAAATGGCCAAGGTCTCGGCAGCACTGGCTCGCTATTCGGAAGCTGGTGGCCTGTTCATCTCGGTTCTGACCAACCCAACAATGGGGGGCGTTGCCGCGAGCTTTGCTTCATTAGGTGATCTTGTCTTCGCTGAGCCACGGGCTTTGATTGGCTTTGCTGGGCCCCGAACCATTAAGGCAACCATTCGTGTGGAACTGCCTCCCGGCTTCCAGACGAGTGAGTTTTTGCTCGAGCATGGATTCGTCGACCGCATCATTGACCGCAAGGATCTCAAGAGCGAGATCGCCAGGGCGATTGATTACTGCGGCGGCTGAGCGTCATTCATCACGCCAATCTGAAGCGACAGGGTTGCGCCCCTTCCTCGAAAGCCAATGCTGCTCGGCACCAGAAGATGCCGACACGCGACCTTTGGCTTCGGGCAACGCTCAGCGATCCCGCACAGCTTCATGCTTCCCCAGGAACGGAACCCCATCTCAATCTTCCGGTCGGGGTGCCCGTGCCCTGAGAGCCGGCGTAGCTGGCCAGCGGAGCCATGGATGGCGGAGCGCAGGCAGCGTCGAACGAGCGAAGGCCAGGATGGCCGCAGCGAGTGTCCGGCGAAAGGGCCTGGGCACACCGACCCACGCTGGACGTCGGCGAATCCCGCTCAAAACCGAGTCCGAAATACCAACCAACTCGAACGGCACGTTTCGCTCCCAACAGCATTACGAGCATTACCAGTGATGGCCGAGCAACCAGCATCCCAAGTGAGCCCGCGACGCCAGCGATCGCTCGCCTTACCAATGCCCGCAGGAGGCGGGCTCGCCGAGTGGCCGACGGTCACGCCGGTCCGAGGCCTCAGGGTTGCGAGGGCCAGGATGGCCGAGCAACCTACGTCCCAGGTAAGCCCGCAACACCAGTGATCGCTCGCCTTGCCAATGCCCGCAGGATGCGGGCCCGCCGAGTGGCCGGCGATCACGCCGGTCCGAGGCCACAAGGGTTGCGAGGGCCAGGATGGCCGAGCAACCCTGAAACTAGTACCGGCTCTCAAACCCTGCAAAGCCACCGTGGATGATCGATTCGGATCCTGCAGCAACGCCACTCAGACTCGCTGCTGAGGCGGGTATCGTGCCTGGCCACTGACCGTCGGCCTGGGCAATATTCCCAACGCCAACAACACGGTATCCAATTGAAAGGCTCCAGCGTTCTGTGACATCCCAGGCCACTGAGGTATCAACCGAACCGAGCCAGGAAAATACCCCCAAGGTCGAACGCACATCAGCTGTTGAAACCCCGCCGCTCGAACTGACGGCGAGATTGCTGATGGAGTTTCCAGCAAGCAAAAACTTGGGAACAATGACAAACCGCATCCTGGGAGCAAACGCCCAGTCGAATCTGCCTCCCATTTGACCCCCAAACAGGTTGTTGTTTGTGGTGACATCAAAATCGATGGTGCCCGGATCGGCCACGAGGCTTAACTCATCCTGCAGTTGAAAGAAACGAAAGCCTGCCAGCCACATCCAGTTGAACCGACGGGCGCTCTGATGGAACTCAGGACGATCACCGAGCGAATAGAGCCAGTTGACCTCCACGTCATTCACCAGATCGGAACGGGTCAGCGCCCCACTGGCAGCGCCAGTCTGCTGGGGGGCTGTCGAGCCAATGTTGTAAACACCCCAGTAGATCAGTTCGACTGCGTGCTGTTGCTCGTCACCAAACCAACGTCCCAGCCGCAGATCAACGCCACCTGGCCAACTCGCCGATGCTGAACGGGTCGATACATTCAGTCCCCCGGGGCCGGTTGAAGTGGCACCATCGGGAAGCGTGCGGGTCATCACCAATCCAGTCGCACTGGCAAACCAGCGTGGCCAGCAGGGTAGTCGGGCCGGGGCAATGCACGAGGAACAGCCGCCATAACGCTGGCACCACGGGTCAAGAGCCGGATCAATGCCGCTCTCGGCTACGTCAACAATAATTGCCGGCTCTTCGTCAGGCTGGGGGATGTAGAGCGGCGACAGCATTGGCAGACGATCCGCATCTCCACCAAACTCACTGGCAAATCCGGCAGGACCAGCCAGAGCCATGAGCACCCCCATGACACCGGTAACCAGCCGCCTCCAGAGGGGCGAAATCGATGCGACTGGGATACGAGAAATCATTGGCTGACGGTTCTTCTCGGGGACCATAGACTTTTCGACGGCGGAGCGTCAGAAAATCAGGACCGAAAATCAATTGCGGTTTGTTGGCTTGAACCATCATTGCCCTGCAAAAGCAGCCAGTCTGCCTGCCTTGCCGAGACCCACACGTGACCACCTCTCAATCTCATCAGCCCCGCCGCCTGAATCGGCTTCGAGCCCTGCAATGGCTGGAAAAGCGGGCAAACTTTGAGCGGCAGACGCCCCGCGCTGGTTCATTTGGCCTCACTCGGATGCGGAGCCTCCTGAGGGAACTGGATCAGCCGCAACGGAGTTTTCCGGCAGCCCACCTCGCGGGCACCAAGGGAAAGGGGTCCACTGCCGCCATGCTGGCAGGCATTGTGCGGTCAGCTGGCTATCGTGTGGGCTGCTACCTCTCCCCCCACGTCGATCGCATAGAAGAACGCATCACGGTAGGTGGTCGAGCGATCTCCACAGCAGATCTGCTGGAGGCCTTTCAGCGAGTCATTCCTGCCGTTGAAGCCATTGATCGCCGGGCGGCTCGACAAGGACACGCCGGACCGACCTGGTTCGAAGTGATGACGGCTCTGGCCTTCACTCACTTTGCTCGTAGCCAGGTCGACTTGGCAGTTATTGAAACCGGTCTTGGTGGTCGGCTTGATGCGACCAATCTCTGCGTACCAATTGTCTCCATGATTACCAGTGTCAGTTACGATCACATGGAAATGCTGGGCGATACGATCACGGCGATCGCCACCGAAAAGGCAGGGATTATTCGCCGTCATTGCCCCGTGATTTCAGCTGCAACACACCCAGAGGCGATCGCTGCTGTGACCCAGCAGGCAGCCAGGCGTAGGGCACGGCTTCTCCTCCTCGATCGTGACTTCACCGTCACGCCAGAAAAGCTTGCGTCGCCAACAGCACAGCAGGCGAGAGCGACTCGCTTTGCACTCAACTCCCCACCTGGCACCAACATCGGCAGCTATACCACAGCCATGACCGGCCACCATCAGGCCGTGAATGCAGCGGTGGCAGTAATGGCCACCCGAGTTCTGAATGAATGCGGCCTGACGATTTCAGACCAGGCAATCCGGCGGGGATTACGACAGACAA
>Ga0075463_10000488_pt1 | contig 12753 bp, 28 predicted proteins | sample DEB08_DNA_14_FD_77579 | JGI IMG/M metagenome (GOLD analysis project Ga0075463, IMG submission 77579) | Aqueous microbial communities from the Delaware River and Bay under freshwater to marine salinity gradient to study organic matter... | ecosystem: Environmental > Aquatic > Marine > Coastal ...
TACTCTGCGTCATCCATTGAGGTAGACTCAGGGTCAGGGTAGAAGTTCCATACAGATACGTGGTTACACTCAGGGACAGTCTTAACGAGAGGGGAGTACTCACCGTCTTCACCCCAGCTAGGGTACTCTTTATCTACAGCGAATGGACCCTTCATTACGCCTGTACCAAGCAACGCCATCTCGAAAGCCATTGAGCGCAGATGCTTGGATGCACCACTCTCATTAAGCTGATCGTGGATCTTCTTCTCCATCTTCTTAGCTGCTACCATCGCAGGATGGAATGACACTGTAGTAGGAGTAGTACCGTCACCTTCGATGATCTTATCGCTAACAGGAGACAACTTAGTCTTGAGACCCGCTAAGCGCTCCTGTAGATCAATGATCGTTTCTCCGGGTAGTAGCTTACCGTCATCGCCTAACAGCGCTGTAGGGGCTGCTACGTTCTCTGTGACAGCCCTTCCACCTTCACCAGACTTATCGGCATTAGGATCTACGTTAATATGTACAGCTTCAGCTACACCGTCTGGTAGTACAGTAGGGTCTACTGCAAGAGGGAACTTGTTGTTACCGAAGAGTACGTCTACGATCTGTCCGTAGGCTGCAAGTGTTTTAGTCTTAGTTACCTTAACAAATACACGTGACTTCTCTGTGTCAGTGAACTGTACGTCTGAACTGTAAAGCCCACGGTAGTTACGATAAGCACGTAACCAACGCTCTTCATCTACAAGTCGAGCATCCTCTGCACGTCCGAAGCGATCCTTAACGAAGCTAACTACGCTATTAACAGACTCAAAGAGTTTATCGCTGCCGTTTTCAGCTGCTACTACTTCATCTGTGTCGAAGTTTACGTCTTCAATGTCTGCCATATTTTAATACCCGAATGTTGAGTCTGAAGCTTGAAATCCAGAACGTTGATCTTTAGCTGGATTGTAATCCCATAGAGAACTACGTGGTCTTGTCATTATACCATAACGTAACGCATCATACAAGTGGTCTTCTGCATTAGTATCTACATCTTCTGGGTTTCTTTTGTCCAGTGGGATAGACGGTAGTTGTGCTATTGTGTTGGTACACGTAGAAAAGAATACTAACCTAGGTTCCTCTGTGTATTCATCTACCTGTAGTCTGCGGTGTAGTTCGTTCTTACCAGATATACGTGAGCCTTTTGATCTATCTGAAGGACGCCAGCGACATCCCTTCATGTTCATCTGCTCAGCTAGTGAAGGACCAGTATCACCACGGTTATGCCATAGTGAGGAGTCAAGCACCCCGTAGCGTATAGTACCATCCCTAGCTTCAGCTTCTAAGATCATATCAGCTAAGTCTGTAGCTGTAACCTTAGAGCAGTACAACTCTCTATAAACTATGAGTTGCTCTGAAGGTGTTACTGCTAACCACACAACCCCCGTAAAGGAGCCATACCCGTAGTCACACGCCCTGAACTTAGTCCAAGAGTCTGGTATATCAAAGGGTTCAACTACGTGTATGTTCCTGTTGAACTCAGGGAAGGCTGCACCTTCGTTGACATCCCAGTTACCCTCAAGTAGTTGCTTCCTTTGATGCTCAGGTAGAGACAGAAGCATCGCTTCATAGTCGCCACTCTCAGCTAGGTGAGGGTTATCGAATAGGCTTGCAGGTATAAACCTACGTTTAAACAGTGGATCACCTTCTCTACTGTGACCCTTAGGGTAGGTAAGCGTTTCACCTGTCTCAATGTCTGTAGCCCAGAAAGGCGTGTTAGACGGGGCAGGATCAATAAACATTTTCTTGACCCAAGAGTGGCCTGGACCACCAGGGTTGGTTGTAGCCCTCATATAGAGGCCTAACTCCTTGGAACTACTACGTAATCGAGACCGCATGTAGTTCCACCCATAGGGTGACTGCCATTGCGTAAGCTCATCGAAGGCTACGTAGTTAAACGCCTGCCCTTGGTAGCGCATAACGTCTGTGTCTTTGTCGAGGTAGGACATCCAAAGACGCCCTCCTCGGGGTGTGGTCCACTGAGATTTGCGTTCAGACCACTTTATACCGGGTATTGCTTTAGGGTACAGATCTTGGCTCTTCTGTATGAGTTCCCTAAGTTCTTCTGTAGTGTGACGTACAAGTAGGCCACTAAAGTCTGGGTTATTCAAGTCACGTAGCGGATCTGCTAGTGTGGCATACGATTTACCTCCACCAGCTGCGCCTCCATATAGTACCTCACGCTCTGCAGAGGCTAGATATTGTGTCTGAGGCCCAGGGTTAGGCTGAAAGACCACCTCTTGAGCAGCAATAGGGTCAAACTCTGCAGGTTTAACTTGGGCGGGTACTGCTGTCTTGTTCGTCTTCTTCGTAGGTGTAGTAACCGAGTCTTTCTTTTTCGAGGATCTCGTACTGCCTGAGCGCTTTTTCGAGCCGCTGGGCAAGCTTGCGTTTAATTGCAGCAAGTGACTTACGTTTTCTTTCGACATCTATACGCTTTTTCAACCCCATGTGTGAGATATACCTGCCTGACTGTGTTGATAGCCAAGCACTGACTTCCCTGTAACTATACTGCTTTAGATGCTTCTTTGCAAGTACTAAAAGCTCTAATTCTTTAGTAATAGGTTTAAGCCAGTCCTCATCATCCGGGTCTATCTCGTAACCAAATGGTACTTGAGGCGATAATCGTGGGATTCTCTCCCATCTCTTTACTTTAAAGTCAGGCTTAGGCAACATCCAGTAGCCTATGCTCTCACGTTCTTTAGTCTTAGTTACTCGTATCATCTTGCTCTTTAGGTGGGAGGATAAACAAACCACCTGAGGCTTGTACCTCCACACGCTCCGTCTTTACAATACCTGCACGATCAAGTACTTCTTTGGCTGCAGCCATCTTCTCTTTTACACCTAGCTCTGTAGGGTCAATAAGAGCCTGACCAAACGCTACAGCTGCCTTAGGTCCAATACGTGCCATGTACGTCTTAGTACCCTCGAAGATCTCATCCTTAAGAGAATCAATGATAAGCCTCGTAGGCGTGTTATCGCTGTAGCCAGCAAGCTTCTTAGCTTTCACTACGTCACCGCCAGCCTCATCGAAGAGTACCTCTAAGAACTTAACTTGATTCTCTGTAAGTTGTCGTGCCATTACACTACTTTCTTATGTTTCACTGTCTGTTCCGTAGAACCGTTGCTTGATCTCACCACGGGTAACACCAATATCTTTAAGCTGTTTGTCACTCATGTTATTCAGTAAGTAATAGTCTGCTCTCATCTGCTGTGCTCTTGCAATAGATGCACCTATATCAGATAAAAACTTAGCTACAGCTTTAAGAGTGCGTTTGGTTGTAGCAATTACTGTAGTTTTAAACTGGCTTGGGTAGTCGTATGTTAAGTACATTATGTAGTCTCCTGTGTTATGCCGTTCTTGGCATGTACAGTTATACTACAAAACAGTAAGGTTTAGAACTGCTATATTGGAATACCCGCTATGTGTTAGCCAACAGGTACAAACGTCTCAGTTACAGTAAGGATAGTGTCAATATGACCAGCGGAAGTAGGTACGTTTTGTATCTTGTCACCCGGCTGTAGTACTAGGTCAATGTCGGAGAAAGTAACGTAATCACCTGCATTTAAACTCTTACCTGAAAGAAAGTGAGACGTGTAGTTATCAGCTGCTACATACCATTCTACATCTACAGAGTTTGTACTACCACCACCGTTGACTACATGGATAAACGTAACCTCAGCTACACAGTTAGCAGGGCATGTATATACAACCTCTGTAGCAGTGCCACTGTTGTGACCATACACAGAACGCATACGTGCTGGTTTGCCCTGATTGAGTAAGCTCATTTCTTTTTAGCAGCCTTCTTAACTGTCTTTACTACCCAAGCTTCATTCACATCAGGAGTATCGGGGTTGTCAGCAATGAAATGTCCATTTTCATCACGTGCTCGTACCACTTCCAGATCCTCATCTTTAGCCTCTACCTTTTTAGTTACCTTCTTAGCAGGAGTCTTTTTAACAGGCGCTGGGCTTGCAAGGTCTGCTTCCTGGCAGATAGTATTAACGTTAACGTCCTTACTCTGTACGTTACCGTAGTTGTCTTCACCAGCAGACTGGTTACCCATTGAGTCCCACACGTAGCCATGCTCATCTACACGGTAGCCCTTAGCTTCCAGTGCTTCTTTATATTTATGATAATACTTCATTACTTCATATTCTTCATTGGACGTTCAGCAGCCATAGAAGCACCACAAGGTACTGAGCCGCCTTTGTTGTAACCCATCTTCTTAGTCATACCACCCTTCATATAGCCCATCTTCTTAGCTACTTCAGGTGCTTCTTTCTTAAGAGCTTTCATGCCTTTGTTCATCATAGTCTTAATCCTCTTCCGTTATCATATCAATGTCTTTACAGTCCCACCCTTGGCAGGCTTTCTCTTGGCTACACACAAACTCAAACTTAGTACAAGCACCCAAGCCTGACTCAATGTTCAACGCTTTCAAAGTACGAGCACGGTTGTCGAAGTACTCACAGTTACCACAAGTCTTAAGGGCTGCAATGTCTGCGTCCTTATTCCAAGCTTTACCTAGCTCTTCTGCAGTAGCACCATACATCCAGTACTTCTCTGCACGGTCACGGTTCTTAGGGTCTACCTCAGGTGGCTCCCCTAACATCAAACTCATCATCATAGTACTACTTCCTATACTTAGCTGTCTTCTTAGCAATATTCTTAGGCTGGGCTACAAACTGCTTGCCTTGCTTAGTACCCTTACGTTTAGCTGCACTTGTAGCTGCGTACTCTGCAGGAGATAAAGCATCTCTAGCTTTCTTAGGGAGGTAACGCTCACCTGTAGCTTTCTTACCTTGAGTAGAGGGCTTACCTGACTTAGTACCCCACTTCTCATCTCCCCACTTCTTAAGTGATTTCTGAGGTGCTTTCATTACGACTTGTAGCCTCCACCCTTAGCTTTGTATTGCTTAGCTACCATCTGAGCTTTACGTGCTGACCACTGCCCAGGCTTACCGCCCTTACCGCCAGCCTTCACTTTAGCTACAAGGTTCTTACGCATCGTAGGCTTAGTGTAGTTACCTGCTGCATTAACTGTTGATTTAGTCTTAGCCATTACGCTGACTCTCCTATTTCAAAACACAGAGGTACTGCAAATACACCTTGGCTTACTAAGTATTCAGCCATCTTGGTTGCATCAGCGTTACACGCAGTCTCACCGTAGAACATCTCTTTTTTGTTAGCGAATACCTGGCAAGACGTAGCCATCTGATTAGTACAAGCCAGTATAATAGCTACCCACACATTACCAAGCCTTACATGACCAGTAACGTGCAGTGAACTTATCTGTAGCTGTATCACAACTGTGTCTAGCTCTGAAGTTCTTACGCCGCTCTGGGTTATCCTTCTTGATAGACATGTTCGGATCACCAAAGCGTACAACCTTTACTTGGTCACCCTTCTTAGCTAAGACAGCACTCTTCTTAGATCCACCAGGAGTCTTCTTAGGTTTGTTGTAACCTGGGTACGTCTCACCCCGGTACTTCAACTTACCACTAGGTAAACGTTCTACATCTTTAGTTGTAGCCATATCACATCAACTCAAAATGAGGGCCATCAATAAAGGGTCTGCGCCCTTGACTACGGCGTAAATCTACATAAGCCATCATAGCGTCTTCAGCTGTACCAGGGTAACTACGGATGTCACCCTCTGACCAAGCTGCACCCCACTTGATAGCTACACCAAGCTCCTTAGCTGCCTCTTTCATTGCATCACAGAGGTCATCGTATACATTCAACTCCCATACGCCCTTACCATCTACATAAGCCATAAGGTCTACTGCACGTCCCTCTAAGTGCTTAGACTTCATAGTCTGGGACTTACCTGCAGCTACAAGCTTCTCTTGCTCTTCTACTGTACGTAGACCATAGATAACTCCGAAGTCTACCTTAGTTAGTTCAATAGCACGTTTAACTACAGACACAAGGCTTTCATCTACGCCTTCCATCTTAGCTAGGCTACGGTTAGATAGTTTAAACGCCATTACTTCTTCCCTGTAAAGAACTTAGATACGGAACGCATACCAATGCTAGCACTTACGATACCACCTAATGAGTACTGATACCACGTAGGCATAGTCTCTAAGGCAGTAAAGCCAGCCTGTACGATCTCGTTACCCCAGTCACCACAGAATGCAAGGATAAGAGGGATACTAAATAGTAAAGTAATCCACTCATCCTTCCAGCTATTCTGAGTGCCATTCATTGCAGCAATGTCCCAGTCAAGCTCACCTGTGGCTTGCTTAACACGGATCTCTGCGTTGGCTTTCTGTACGGCTACCTTACCATCAAGGTAAGAAGAAGCTAAGCCGCCTACAGCACCTATAATCTGACCTATCATTTGTTATAACTCTCTTCGTGTACTACACGTGTTGGTGTTACGGTAGTCTTAGACTCTTTGCCCATCCAGATACCGAAACAACCAGTTAAGGCTCCCATGCATACCGATACAAGTCCTGACTGAGCAACGCTTGGATCTGGCAGTGACATAAACCAATGTACTGCTTGATACGTAAGCACAGTAACGGCTAACATCATAAGCCGAGGTAGTACCTTCCAATCGTCTAACACAGTCTTACTCATCCGTACTCTCGCTCTCGCTCAGGGTCTAACACTTCATTCCGACTTAAGTGACCCTCTAAGTACATCGCTCGTTCTACGTGGTCAAGTGTGTACCACACACCTGTATCGTTATGAATAGCAGTACGGACATAGAATACGTCAGACTTAGGAATGTGTACTTGACGTAATCTACGGGAGTCATTATCAGCTAAAGCTAGATAGAACTCAGTTAATACATCTTCTGATGCATATAGTTTTACTCTTTTTTGCATGGGTGTCAAGTACTTTATTACTACAAGTATTAATAGTTATAAGTGTTATAGTATAACTATTAAGTTCTAACTACCATATATTACTTTTATATGTAGTTAAGATATAAGGTAGTTTAACTATATCTAAGTTTAAACTACTTATTAAGTAATGATAGTATAGTTTAACTATTGTGTCAAGCTACTTTCTTAAGTTTAAACTACTATAGTTATACTATATCTAAGTTTTATTACTTAATAGTTTAACTAAGCCCCCCTTACCCCCACAGTTATGCATTAAAAGGGGGTGCTTGTCAAGCCATTAAATCTGTAGCAAGACTAAAATAGTTTAGAAGTGTTGCACAAAAAGCACACTATTAGCTCTACTGTACTAGTGTTACATTATAACAAGTTTAATTAGAGAGGTATACGACAGGAGTTGTGTGTGGAGGGCTACATATAGGGCGTTTCAAAATCCCCGTGTGTTGCAGAGTACATATATACGTATCGTATAGGGGTGGGGTGGCCCATGCGCCCCCCTACTCAGGCGGGGGCAGGCGTATTTGCAGGCATGATGGGAGGCTATGCCATTGGAATGTAATGCTTTTTATAGACATTGGTGATGACACACAGGGGAAAATGCCATGTTTTCACGGGGTTACAGGGATCAGGACGCAATGCAGGCATTCATGCATGTAACACCCATACCCCCCTGCAGCGATTGCACACAAGCACACCCCCCACCCTCACCCGGACGCTGCACGTTCCCAGGCCTGACGATCGGACAGCCACGTCATGCAGCCACTCAGGCGCATCACCTAGGCATACACGAGGCGGTGTTGCTAATTCGTTCTACTCCCTCCAAGTGATTCGTTTTGACCTGATTTGTACCCTCGGACCGTCCGAGACTAAGATCTACCCTAAAGGGTAAAAAAAGTGTTTGACAGTCTCGGCGTTATCGGTCATCTTAAATCCATCAACCGGCAATCAAGCCACAACCCGAAAGGACTACCAAATGACAAACGCAATCGCAAAAACACACATTGACGCAACGGTCACATTCAACGGTCAGACACACACATTCAGCCAAGCCTGTGATCATGTAGCTCACATGTTCGACAAGCGTGATGACACAGCCGAGCTTGTGCTCTTGCAAACCCGTGACATAGGCGAATGGCTGCTCACACTCCGCAGTGTGTACAAATCAGACAAGCAATTCGGTGCTGCTATCAAAGCCACTCCCTTAGGGAAGCGCTCCATGCAAGATCGTAATGACGCCATGTTCGTTGCCGCCAATTGGGACAAAGTAGCAAAGCTAAACAAGAACGGTGAGCTTAACTCCCTTGGAGCATCAGCTGTTCGGAAGCGGGTCAAGAAAGCAAGCGCCGCTGGCAATACATCCAAGGGCAAGGGCAAGCCTGCAGAGGCACAGCCTGAGCAAGTGACACCTGAGGCAATGGCCCAGGCTGTAATGCAGCAGCTTGCTGAGGCCGGGATCTCGGTTGCCGCATTCCGCAAGGCTTTCAACGCTGCAGCGAAGGCCTCGGCCTAAGCGGGGCAGGGCAGGGGCTCCCTTCGGGGAGCCTTTTTGCTTTTCAGTATCTACCCTCGGACAGTCCGAGACTAAACCTAGAAAGAAACAACGCAATGACACGCAAAAGAGAACAACGCTATAACCTGCTATTCAAAATCACTATGACGCTTAACGTGCTATGCCTGATAGGCATGGGATACTTCATAGGCTATGCTGTAGGGGCAGGCTTGCTATGAGGTATATGTCCAAGCGCAAACGCATGAGGATGCGCCCAGATAAATACCTATGGTATCACGCATCGCAATGGTTTAGCTCCTCAAAATGGGGTGTTGACAATCATTCTGCTATGGGGTCTTCTATATATACGCAAGAGATTGACAACGTTTCAGTTTCTACCCTCGGATCGTCCGAGACTAAACATAGAAAGGAATAAACACATGGCATCCATTAACGCTAAACACACAGTGTCTGAGCTAGGCATAACAGTCACCACTATAGTGACGGATGATGGCGATGCTTACTCGCCGCCTAACTGGTGCAAGTTAAATGTAAGGTGCAACGCATCAAGCAAATACATATGGACAATTTCATTCACGGATTATGATGGTGCGCATTTCAGATACCGCACTGATGAATTGCCTATAGGTAAATACGAGCCTGAGAATGTCATGCACTTTGGTGTTATGGCTGCCCTCTGTAAAGAGAAGGGGCATGGCTGGGAGAGTAATGGCAAGTCATTACAGGATGGCTTTACTTGGAAAGATATAAAGGTGTAAGAACATGCTAATATGGACTGATGATATGGTGCGTGAATACTTTGACACTCACCTAAACGCTACACTGCATGAGATCTGCGCCCTATCTGGACGTAACAGGGCAGATGTTAAACGAGTATTGATGGAGGAATAAAGACATGGCATACGTTATTCAAAATCCTGGACGCCCTGAAGTACAGGCGATCTTCGTTAAGGCTGCGCTTAAGATGGTGCGTATAGGTCTCAAGCCTGCACGTCACCTGACTAAGACTAAGCTGATGGCTAAGGCTGGTGAGATCAGCGGCGTTAAGTACAAAAGAAATGAGATTGACAAAGCTATCGAAGACATGGATGCTATCATCAAGGCAAACATAAATGCTGAAACTCTACTCTCGGATCGTCCGTGACTAAATCTTATAGGAGACTTCACAATGTATCAACGTGACTGCACAACAATCACACACCACGCTATGTCTACACCTGATGGGTTGTACGATGCTATCGAGTTCACTTTATGCACCATTAATATGCCCCTCTCCCGTGTCATACAAATGCGTGTGTCCATCAAGGCTGAGGGTGTGCAATCTAAATGGGTGTCCAGTACCAAGGCGCTGGGCATAGAGTACGCTAAGGCTAACGCCCAGCGCTTACATGAAGAGATCAACGCCATAGCTGAGCTACATGGCAAGGACACTATTGATGGTGCGCAAGAGGCAGTGGATCTCTTCGTGTCTATCCCTTCGATAGGTATGGTGAAGGCTGGCTTCATTGCACAGATGTGTGGCTTTGAGGTGGCTTGCCTAGATAGGCACAACATCCGTATGCTAGGCTTATCTGAGACTGCCCTACTCTTGAACAAGAAGGTCAAGCCTGAGCTACGCCGCTCTAAGATCCGCAAGTATGTTAAGCTATGCCGCCGCCAGGGTTCAGAGTACTGGTGGAATACATGGTGTAACTATGTAGCTGAGAAGGGTGGCATGAATAAGTCGTTGACTACTGGTGATGCTGTCTCTAAGTATCATGTAGCAGCAGTAATTATGGGAGAGTAACTATGCAAACTATCATCACGAAATACCTAGGCCCAACAGCTACGCTTGGTTCACGCATCAAAGCTATGACATCAAGCGGTCATAAGGGTTCAACCTACACTGTAGGGTGGGACCACAGCTTGAACGTAGAAGGTAACCACACACATGCAGCGCAGCTATTGCTTAACAAGCTAGGCTGGCAGGGTAAGTGGAGAATGGGTGGCTTGACTTCTGGCTATGTGTTCGTTAACACTGATGCTTACTATATGCCTTTGATAACCGCAGAAGGAGAATAACTATGCGAGTAGAAGTATACTTCAACCTACATAAAAAGACATTCAGTGTACGTGACTGCAAGACAGGACGTGTGGTCAAGCATACCAATGACATCACAATCCTTGACCCTAAGTTTGTAGTGCGTAAGGCTGGGCGTGAACGTGTACTGCGTGAACGTAAAAAGAATGTACACGCTTTCGTTAGGGGTGAGCTTATGGGCTATGAAGATATATCACATGCACCGGAACTATACACCGATGTAACCTACAACCCATACAAGTATAGTAGCTTTGTAAATAAGCACACTGAAGACACTGTTGACACAGCTCATGTAGCTGTGCTATCAACTAACTCTAATGAAGGCACAACTATGAGGGCTTTACTATGATGACAGATGTAGTAGACGAAGACACTCGCTATCTATGCGAGAACGTGAACGGTGAGTGGCACTTGATTACTGCCACCACCTCTGAGTATAGTGGCAACCTCATGCTAGGTATACTTGAGAGCACCTACCCTATGGCTTGGTTCGATCTAGTCTCGGATCGTCCGAAGGTAAGACTTGATGAGGTTGACTACGAAACATTCTATGCTTATAGGTTAGACTTACTACGGCCTACCAAGCGTCCCAAGGCTAAGCTAATTGTAATTGATGGAGGTAAAGACAATGACTGCGACTAAGAACCTGCTAGGTAAATCCCGCCCACAAGATAAACCATACGCTGTATTCAAAGGGTATGGCCCCTTCGGTGAGACAGAGATGCGCTTACTCAAGACATACCAGCGCCCCGACAAGGAGAAGACTAACAAGTATGCACGTTGGTTCGTTGCAGTTAAGACTGACATGACCTATGGTTCCTTCGAGCTAGGCGACAGCTACATCAGCGAGGCTACCTATGGGTTGACCTTGACCTGGGCTGACCCCTTGTATAAAGAACAGTACTGGGATAGTAACTACACCAAGGTAGATACTGAAACCTTTACTCAAGAAGACGCTGACCTATTGCAACAACTAGGATTATAATGCTATGACTAATGCACTCAACTTGAAGATCCTATCTATGTGTGAGAAGATCTTGCCTGACACTAAGATGAAGAACAACAAGGAACTACTATCCTTACTATCAGAAATTCGTAACCAACTGGAGACTAAATAATGTTCGTATGTATCGCAACCAAACCTCTCAACGATGGCACTCGTGGCTTCCGCTTTAATCTTGTAGGCTTCAAAGGCCTGACCCGTAAGCGTCAGTCTAAGAAGCGCTACGGTGTACAGCGTGGCTCTTGCATGACAGCCTTTCACATTGGCAAGCGCAGCGTGTACCTTGAGAAGACACTCAACAAGCTAGGCTCACGCCGGGTGCGTCACTTTGCTGGGTAGGGATGACACTTGTACAACTATACAAGTATGGGATAGCCAAGGCTTTATGTTTTGTGAGTACCGTGTCACATCACTGAAGCGCTTGGAGTCCCTGTTGAAACGCTACAATGACATGCATCATGTAACAGCTAAGATTAAACCCATAGAGGAGATGGCGTAATGCAAAAGCAGAAAGCATTCAACCTAATATTAAGACTAGCAATCGAATGCCCAAACAAAGGGGCTTCTGACAACGCCGTTAAGATCCTAGACAACCTAAAAGAGTACCTCACACCAGAGCAGATTCAAATCTCTCTTGAGCGGTATCCAGTCAAAGAACACTAAGTGGAAATTAAGGAGAGAAAACAATGACTAACTTAGAACTAAACGGAAATGAACTGTTGACTCTCAAGGAAATGATTGAGAATGACATAGAGAGTACAGGGTGGGGTGAGATTGATTATTCTGACGTTATCCTGATGCAGTACTACCTTGATCGTGCCACGTTGCTGGTCAAAGTAAAAGAGGAGCTAGGCTTATGACAATGCCAGAGCAACACAAACAACAGATCCGTATTTATCTCAGACCTAGCGCACTCGCAAAAGCGAAGGAGCGTCAAGCTAGTACAGGCTTGAATCTGAGTGAAGCGATTGAACAGATAATTAATGAGGTAATACAATGAATAAGACAGTAAAAACAGAACTGACCCGTGACGAAGTAGCAATACTCTTGGAAGTATACAACACCATTGATGCACTGGTAGATGACACAATGGAGATGATGGATGTTCGACTGTCACAACTCAGTGACGCACGGGACAAGGCCTATGCGTTGAAACAAATGTTTGACTTCCGGCCAGTCATAGGTGATGAGGGTAACCCTAACCACTGGAAGCCATGCGTATTACCTGACGATCCTAACGCATGGTACTACGAGAAAGGAGAATAACTATGACACAAG
>Ga0075463_10000493_pt1 | contig 12667 bp, 18 predicted proteins | sample DEB08_DNA_14_FD_77579 | JGI IMG/M metagenome (GOLD analysis project Ga0075463, IMG submission 77579) | Aqueous microbial communities from the Delaware River and Bay under freshwater to marine salinity gradient to study organic matter... | ecosystem: Environmental > Aquatic > Marine > Coastal ...
CGCCCGCTTTCGACATCATCTTTAAGCATTGGCCAAGCACTAAAGTATGCCGAGTCAGTATCACCATAAACAATTGCATCACCAACGTGATCAAACTTTCCAGTTAAGCATTCGTTAATAAAGCCATCCATGTGTTTGGCAATACTCCGACCTGTAAGTGTAGTACTTTGTCCAATGCGTTTGTCAAAAAATCTACAGCCAGGATTAAGAATAGCACCATACAAACTGTTCAAGTTAATCTTCTTAACCAACTGTCGCTTGTCCCAGAACACAATGTCTTCGGGTGTAGTACACTCTCTTAACTTGGCTTGCATTACTTTACGTTCGCTATACCAACGCTTTAGCAATCCAGGAATAACACCTTCTTTTTCATATGTAAAAATGGTACCATTTGCACTCAACATCCACGGTTGGTTACTGTTAAAAATTAACTGCCAAATTTCAGCAGCACTGTGAACACTTTCGGCACCGTCTTGCCAATCAATTGTAATTTCAGTGCCGCGCTGTTGCTCCATAACTGCGGTGTATTCTAGTGTGGCAAACAGACCTTCCCATGCCGCTGCAAAACTCATGTTTTGCCCTTGACGTTCTTTGATGTATCTGTTTGTCATTATTGGGCGTAGTTGGGCAATAATAGTCTCAGGAGCCATATTCAATGCACGAATTGCACTAGGATACAGACTGTTAATGTCAACTGAACCAACCCATTTATGCAAGCCTTTTTTAGGATATGCAACGTATGCTCCTGCTGCTTGCGTATCCTCGTCAGTAAGACGTTCTCTACGATTAGGAACCACAAGGCCGCGTTCATGTGCTTCGTTAATAATTGCTTGTTCAGTAACAGCAACCGCACCCATTGTAGTTTGTAGCAACACTGTATTTGCATGAGCAAGTTCGTTTGCCAAATCAAGAAATCTAAGTTTAGTATCAAGTTTGGCTAACAATAATGTGTCTTGCCTGTTATAGTCAATAAACTTTGTAAAGTCTTGGTTGTACAATTGATCTAAACTGCCTTCGTATGCAACTTTACGCTCGTTAAGCTCGTGTTCGCCAATTGCATCTAGGCTATAACTATGACGTTCTTCGTATGTGTATTTGCGATACAACTGCATATAATCCAAATGCACACGACCTACAATATCATATGTTTCATGTTCAGCGCCATAACGTTCAAATGTCCTTCGCTTGGGCAACTGACCCCACAAGCAAAAGCGTCTTGTATCATCTTTGCTCATTACTCGAGTAATACGATTAATAGTATACGGAATATCAAAGCCTTCGCTGTTCCAACCGCTTAATACATCAGCATCTTCAATTAAATCCAAAAATGCGTTAAGTAAATCTGTTTCATTATCATACAAAAAAGTATTATCAAAATCTTTTACTAGATCTTTAGCAGTTTCTACGCTTAGGTGTTTTGGGGGTATTGCAAGTGTAACAAGTTGCTCTAACCAATCAAGATACACAGTAATTGCAGTAATTGCATTAAATGGATCACTTGGTGGGCTAAATCCTTTTACTGGATCAAAGTCAACCTCAATATCAAAAAATACTGTTTGTAACTTTGGTGCATCAACACCAAGATAGTTTTCTGCCAAACATCTAAAAATTGGATTAATATCGCTTTCGTAGATTTTTTTACCGCTTTGTATACGCAACTCTTTGCGAAATTCTTTATTGTTGCGTGTACTAAACCTACTTACTGGATCACCATAAATGCTTTGGAACTTACCACGTGGATCATCATAATAGAAAATATAACTTGCAGGATATTCACGGTATTCTCTTTTACCGTTTACTCGTTCAACAATACTGATGCGATCGTGTTCACGATCAAACTGTGCGTCAACGTAACTCATTGTTTTTAATTTTGTCCACTTTTTTCTTAGCGTTAGCAATTGTAATTATAAGATCTTCCTCCCAAGTTTGCAACCAGTTTGACAATATATTTTGATTGTGCTTGGCTGCTTCAGCAAGTCTTGGAAAGATAGCATCTATATTTAGGTCGTACATGTCTTGGCACGTATTTAAAATTGCCACTTGGCGATCAATAGGGCTAGACATATTATCGTAGCTGTGGTCTACAATGTCGTCAAGTACATCCATTCCAATGTCTCTTAGATGCTGTATTGATCCAGCACTGCAAAACAACAACCAAGGTCTTGGAATTTGTAAATTTCTAAATATTTTTTCACTTAGCGAAATAACATTGTTGTCGGTTGAATATGTTTCTAAACAAATGCTAACACCACTACGTAAAATTGTATCAGCGAGATCACCAGTTTCAATAAAGTTTTTAAAAGGAACTTGTGTTCTTAATTCTTGATGTTCTTTTTCAAATATTTGAAAATGAGTTTTATAGTGATAATCAAATGCTTCTAATGTTGTCATTCCGTGCAAATAAGAAACCCGTTCTGTATCAACATTAAAGCTAACAAACCCCTCATCAATCATATTGCGTCGATGCAATGCATACATCCAACTTTGACGAAGTGCATCCATTCTGTTGTTAAAACAATTGTACTGTCTAATAACAGGTTTGTTTTCAATTTTGTAGGGAGCGTACCACATACCGTACATGCTGACACTGGTATACTCAATTAAATCATCGGGTATACCAGTGTTAGACATTGGCGCACTGATAATGGCTACTTGTTTTCCGTAGTCAGGCGACTCCTTAAATGCTTTGTAATCTAATGCATCAATCAAAGTGCTTTTGAGATCCGGATCAATAAGTTTGATTAGGTTGTAAGCAAAATCACGTTTTTGGTAATCTTTGCTACGATCTACATAAAACGAATCAAATGCTGGATCTCTGTAAATGTGATGCATAGACTATAGAGTTTTTCCTACTGTTGTTAAAATAGTTTCAAGAAGCTCTTGTTCTTGTTGAGTTTTTCCAAACTCACTCTTGTGTGCAACACGAATTGCTTTTTTAATAATACTTGGTTTAACATCAAGCTCTTCTGCAACTGCTTTAATGGTATCAGTAAGACCAGCATTAAGAGTCTCTACTTCCATCATGACTTGCATGCCTTCGTTAACCAATTGAGTTAGTTTTGCCTTTTCTTCAGCGTTGAATGATTTATCGTAGTCCATAATGGCTCCTTAAATTAAAATCAAATGTATTATAACACAAAGTATGGAAAAGTCAACCTTAAATACCGCCAAAGAATGAAGTATTTGGCAAACTTTTAACTTTTTCTAAACAACTTACATAGCTATTATAACACACATTTTCAGGATTTGCAACATCCATTTTTAAAAATTGTTGTGGATTTTGTAGGTGGCCCCATGGCAGAATACGAGTATACTCAACACAGTCTGCATTATATTTCAAACTCATGTGATAAAAATCTTCCATTTGCATGTAATTGTCTGCTTGTACAACCATGCGTGTGTGTAATTTAAAATTGTGCAATGATTTTTTTGATTGTATAAATTCTAAACTTTTGAGTATTTTTTCCCATTTACCGCCTCTGCGTAGTTTTTCGTACACTGACTTTGTAGTAGCGTCTACGGTAACTATAATTCGATCAATGTTAAAACCCTCAACAGCATCCCATCGCCGTTCAGCAAGTAGTCCATTTGTTTGTATTCGTAATGCTAAATTGGGATAATCGTTTTTATTGATATTAGATAAAAAATTTAACATTGTTGGGCTAGCAAATAACTCTCCACTAGTACTTAAAGTTAAAAATATTGGTTTGGTGGTTGGTTTTGAAAACAAGTTGGCTGCAATACGTTCGCCAACTTGATTCATTTCTGCAACATCTTCGTCATTGAATGAGAATACTTTTTCTCTACAACTAGGACAACTTAAATTACATGTTAAGTCACCGGCAAGCACTATCTCAGTTGGCAAGTCTACATCAGCATCGACAATGTCTTTCACTGACTCGTAGTTATTGAGCTGATTACTAGCAAGAACACCACAAACCTTCTCATTACAGTATTCGTATGTTCCATTTAGTATTGATTGCCGTATATCTTGGCTTGTTTGATTTTTAAGTATTTCAATAAGGGGTTGGTCCATTATGTTACCAACCATAGTAGGTAACCATGATGCACAATTGCACAAACGTACATTTCCAAATAAGTCAATATCAGCAACTACAAACGGACTCAGGCATATTTTGCCTTTTAAATTCTTTTTACCGAATTTTTGAGTCCGCTGTAGTGCCTGGGGGTCGCGGTAGATTTGTATTTTTTTCATTACATGCCAAGTTTGTTATACTTGTATGTATTAGTTTTCTTCAACGTAGTCTGAATTTGTCTGTTCTTGCATTCTCTTGTTGCAGTACATTTCTACACAAGTTTGTGCTTCGTCTAATGTCTTGAACTTGGCTGAATGCGGTTTGCCTTTAATTGTAATTTTAAAACCTTCATCTTCATTGCCATGAATTTTAAATTCATCATCGCCAGATTTAATAGTTTTTACGGTTGGACCAAACGCACTTTTAAGTGCATTAGCATCTTTGTTTTGCAGATCCTTGTCTTTGTTAACTACGTCTTTAACAGATTTAAGATAATCGCCAAATGATTTTTCAACTTGCTTTATAGTTGAAATAATATCTTCTGGAACAGCATCCTCTTTTACTTTATCTTTGTTAGCAGAGCGTCCTTTTAGTAAAGCATGGATTGCCTTTGCTTCCTTGCCTTTGATTTTTGGATTCTTTTTAATTTCTTTATCAACAGCATCTTTGTTGTATTCAGCTTCTTTGGCAAGTTTTTTAGCAGCAGTCTGAATACCCTTGCTTCTCATATAAGCCTTGTGATCTTCTTTGTCGCCTGCACTCCAGTCATCTGAAGTTGCTAATTTATGAGCGGCTTTAGAAGCAAGGTTTACATTTGACTTTTTCTTTCCGGGATCAACTGCTTTTTGAATATATGAAGAAAGTGTAGATTTGTCTAATTCATCAAGTTCGTCGTAGTCGTCTACATCAGCTGGATCAGTGCCTCTGCGTTTCATTGTTCTTAAATCAACATCAGACCAATCTTCATCTTCTTCGTCGCGGTAGTTGTCGATAAAACTATCTACATCAAACTCGTCATATGGACCTTCACGAACTGTCATTTTGGTTGATGCACTCTGTAATGCACTGGCTAGTTTCTCAACATCTTCGGCTGGAACTTGAATATAACGATTGCCATAGTTTACTTGCAAGCCTGTGCGACCTTTCCCCATCGCATAACGGGTTAGTTGTATACCGTCTTGGTCGTAAAGATCAGTTGCTTCTTCAAGAGGTTCGTGTTGATCAGTATCTTCGCTTTCGCCAACAAGATAACCATCTGCAGGATGCTTACTTCCGTAATCTCCTCCAAGTACAGGAGACATTGTATCTAGTTTAAGCTCACCCGGAAGTTGTTTGGCAGCTCGTTGTGTGCTATCAATAGTTTCTAAAAATTTATAAATTTGATCCATAATATTATTTTACCTTTAAGCTCTTGATGAACGTAATGTGCTGCGCATCATCCAACCGTGTTTTTCGTGGGCGTCAAGTCTACTGGCAATAAAATCTGCAATGCCAGGTTTATTTTCGGCATCAGCAACGGCCCAGCACTCGTTAAGAAGCGCAATCATTTTATCATTGTCGGCGTTTAACTCTTCAATCATAAGCTCAGCACGTGGGATTTTCAATTGGTCGTCAATAATTGATAATTCAATATAACGTGTTAAACTTCCTGGGGTGTAGCTGTCAAGTGTACGAATATACTCTGCTTGTGCGTCAATGGTATTGTATACTTCTTCGTATATGTTGCCAAAAAATTCATGGTACTGTGGAAAATCGGGCCCTTCAACATTCCAATGAAAATTTTGTGCTTTAATAACAAATGAGTTTGAACTGGCTAAGAGTTTTTTTAATAAATCAGCTAACACGGTTATTTCCTTTTACGTTTGCTGTATTTACCACTTCTTGTGATAACTCCGCCCATTGGTTGCGCTACTGTAGCAACTGCGCCACTGGTGGTAGATACGTTTTCATCCAACTTTGCATTACAGTTACAGCCTTTGCAGTCTGGGGGACAGTTACAGTCCGATGCTTTTACATCACTGCCACAACATGCATCAGAGCAGTGTTTATCTCTTGCTTCGTCAACTTGTGTTGCAGTAAGTGCAGCACGTACACCGGGATGATCGCTTAGACCTTTTGCAAGTTTTTCAATTGTTTGTACTGCTCCAGTCATGTTACCGTGTGCATATCGAGGATCATTGGCAATACCGTATGCTTGTTTGATTTGTTTATCAGTAAAGCCTTTGTTATCTTTTTCTCTTTTTTTATCTTCTGCTAATAGTTCATGTATTCTCATTGTTACAGTACCTTTAAAATGTTTCCGTTTTTGATTCGTGCAGGGCCTTTGATAACTCTCATATTTTCAACTTTTATCACTGCATCTTTTTTATCAAGTAACTCGTAAATAATTTTATATTTGCCAGCCGGAACTTCAAGTTGTATAAGCTCATCAAGCGCCACGTTGCGCCATCTCCAAGTACGCTCAGTGAACAATTCGTTGTTTACATATAGTCTATAGGACGGAGCACGTAATCCTGACCATTCGACATGAACGTTGCATGCTACTTGTACAAATTGCTTTTCCATAATATATTTATCGTTTAGGACTCATTATAAACTGTTATTGACCCACTGGGCCCACGTTCAGGAAAATAATCTTCAACAGTTGATTGTCTACGTATATCTAAAGTTAAACAATGTAATCCACCATCCCAGAATGTACGAGTTCTAAACGGCAGACTATGCACAGTGATGTTGTGTTGTTCTAACTCAGTAAATAATTTTTCGTTATTGCCTAGCATTAAAACATTGTTTTCGTCAATTACCAAACAGTTTAGTTCAAAATAAGTTTCTGTGTAACTTCCTACCCATTCTAGTGCATGATCAATTATATATTGATTAAAAGATTTTGATTGACTAGAAAGCCCTGGTACAAAAAATTTTCCATTAAGATGTGGTTCGTTTGTTCTTTGTGCTTCGGGTGCAAACTCAGGAGCAATACAATTTATTGTTTTCCAGTTAGGGAAAGTTTTATGATATTGATCATAATATGTACTTGCTAGTATAAGCCCAGGACGTAATATAGCAAACGTTGCATCAATATGTCCACCATTGAAAATCAAGTGTGTGCGATAATTGCTAAATTCGTCTTTGAGTGTTTGACCTCCGATAGAAGGTAATTTTTGATTGATAAATGCATCATGGATACTACCATTATCATTGTTCCAAAATTCAAAATCAATATATAAATCTTTGCCAGCTCGGATTGTATGAGAACCGACTATAGAATTTTTCATATGCCAGTTGTATAGCACTGGTTTTACATTGCTGTATTTGCATTTTTTATATTTGTTTATAGTGTCTTGCCAGTCAGGTGTGTAATCGTAGTTTGTGCAGTAAAGATTATTTCCGAGTGTTAAGAAATAATCTCTTGGCATTATACTTGGTTTGCGTAAAACACCTTTTTGATCAATATAGTTTTCAATTGATCCATAAACAGGACGTCTAACAACAACGCCAAGTTCTTCAAGTTTGTTTTGGATTATTTGTAAATCTTCTTTTGTAATGCGTGTTATATGTTGAAACACATCACGTACTTCTGGTTCTAAGTGTTCATAAAAAGATTCTGGGTATACATCGCCAAGCCAAACTTCTTCTAATCGGCTCCAACTGTTATGACTGTTTATAATATTCATATTATTAATTATATGATGAATAAAAAGTCAAGAAAAAAGGCAGCTCGTCGTTGCTGCCTAGATCTTAAATCCCAATTGAGTTAGGAACAATTATCCAATGTATTGCTAGGACCAGTGCAACTGATGCACCCAAACCTATCATCATCTTTTGAAAATCTCTTGCCACTAACGGGAATACACTTTTGTACTTCTTCTTGTTCATAAACGATGCAATAGCAAGTTCTCTACCTGCAAGCATACCAACGAACACCCAAGTTGTTGACATTGGGATATCGTTTAGCTCTTTGAAGAAATACAAACACAGCCAATAAAAAAGGTCGATTAATGTAGCCGACCTTACGTATCTTGTGTTGTGTTTTTCTAGTACAATCTGTTGTATCTTACCACCACGTTCTCTAAACATAATGTACAAGCCTACAACAAATATAACACTAATCATTACCATTAGATCTACAGGTATCTGTCTTGGTAGGAACACAGCAATGTTAGCCATATCGTGACTCAACCAAGTCCACCATAGTCCGCCTGTTGCTACCCATTGTGCAACACGCCAATATGCCTTGTGTTCTTCTTTGACAGGTACACTTTCGTCTAAGTGTCTACTCACAACGTACCAAACGCCATAAGCAAATAGTGCAGCAATACCATAACCCATAATTGATTTCATCAGCATCTTTTCTAGCACAAATGTACTTGCAAAAGCACTTAGCACTAGGAAGGATGTTGAAACAGGCACACCTAGTCTTGTTAGTAGAACAAGGATTGCAGGTGCTGCTGCGTGATACCATTGTACTTCTTCCCACGGTATCTTGTTCAGTCGTCCGTAACTGATGTCGCCACCATTTACATACCAGCCATACCACAGTGTTGCAAGTAGCACTGAACTTGCTGCTGCCCATAGTGTTGTGTAGCTGAATCTCTCATTGTTTGATGCCATCCAAGTACCGAGAGTCTGTACTGAATCATTAGCAATAACCGCATATGCGGCAAAGAGGAACCCCATAAGGCTCCATAAGGTGAATGCGTCCATTTTTTATCTCCTCGCTTGACAGCTTTACCCTGTCGCTCACGTTGGTTACAAGCTCGACGATGCTTGCCAATGAATACTTATTATCAAAGCGGTTAAAAAATTATGACATTTTTGTAACATAAAAAAAGGACACCCTTAGGTGTCCCAGTTGTTATAGCTTAACTATGCTATTAAGTGAGTACTACTTACGTTGCCAAATGCCCCATAATACCCATACAGCGATTAGGCCCATAATACCTTGTGCGCCTAGTGTCGCTAACATGGCTGAGACGTTATCAACAACGCTCATCCCTGCAGGCATGAATGGCATGTTACCTAGTCCTAAAACTTCTAGGACAATTGCTAATGCAGCTACACTAATACCTACATCAGCTAGGGCACCTGCCCATGCTTTAATTTTATTTAGGATTTCCATAATTCCTCCTTAATGGCTTTCATTTTCTTATTGCCAAGTAATATTTAAAGTGCGGAAACAAGAGTAAACAGTATATATTATGAAAAAAGGCACTATAAATAGTACCTTTTAATAAAAATAGAAATAGATGTAGTCAGTTCTTTATTTCTTTAACGTTGGTAATACGAGAATTTGGCCCGTAAAGTTGTTTGATCAAACGTCGAGCAAGTTCTTGATTCTTTGCAGTAACAACAATATCCATGATACTTGCAAAGCCAGTTTGTGGCAGTTTAATTTTTGCATGCCACATTTTTAACTTTAATTTTTTTGTAATTTCACTGGCTCTCATTAGTCCATGTCCACAATCCATTCGCCATTGCGAAAATTTGCATAAACTGGATCACCCAAATTGATATCTTTGATTCTAAGTTTAAGAATAGGTTTCATATTCATATCTAATTCTTGACCAAGAATTACAGCATCTTTTATTCCCATGTCAGTTTTATAACCACTGTTAACTACTTTAACTTTCATGGTTTGCTGGTCTTCGTTAATGCCCGCAATGCGTTTTAATGTATCTAAATCGTTCATTGGTTTGATCCTTTATTGTAATTATTTATCAATGTACTTGATAACTTCATTGACAAATACAGTGGCAGTTTGCTTATCATAATGATACCCATCTCTTGCATAGTCTTTGATTTCTAGTATAGGTAATTTATTTTTTACTGTAAGTTTACGGTGTACATACGTTTCATTATGAGCAAACTGTGGGACAAATCCATGAATTATTTTTGTTTTTGAAAAAGTATTAACAACAGCATCAATGCACTGTACAAGATTATCAAAATCATCTTGGTTGGTTGCATCGGGTAAAAAATGTATTAAACGATTATCATCAGCAATGTTCATCCAATTGTGTTCGTGTCCTTTTAGTTCTTGTTTTATATAGTCAGGCAAACTATAAAATTCATCTAACTCAATATTGGGCCAACTTGGATCTTTAAATTTATTATAAAAGTTATTAAAAAATATATTTTGTATTTCGTCCACACTTGCTTCACGACGATTAACAAAACTCCATTGTATAACAAGAAATGCAGGTTGTACTTCTTGTAAAATTTTAACTGCGGTTCTGCTAATCCAGTTGTTGCTTGCGCCATCAAGACTAATATTAATTGTACGCTTGTTGATTTTTTTCTCTAGTATCGCAGGCCAAGTGTGTTCACGTGGGCTTCCAATACCCACAGTGTAACTATCGCCAACACACCATATTGCAGACTTTAAATCATCAGGCCAATCGGTATCTCTAAAGCCTTTTGAGTTATAATTATATTCAACTTTGTATGGGTATTGTTCAAAGTGTTTTTTATCACGACACTTGTCAATATTGTCGATGCCAGAAAATTTTAAGCTAGTTTTGATTTTACTAGGTATTGTGGGTAACATATACTATTCCCATCTATAAAAAATATGCTCTCCAATACGTCCAACAAGCTGAAAATCTCTAGCCCACCTTGGATTTACATAATCAGCATGATAATGTGTAGCACCTTCTGTAATTCCTCTATACTGTTCTAAGTAGACCATTAAGTATGCAACCTGCTGTGCATTTACCCAAGCATCTCCTTTTGCTGGAATATCGGGCTTACCGTCACAGTACCAAGAGAACTGACACTGATTACGAATAGGTACTGGCTCTCCAGTTTTCCAGCTTGGTTTAGTTTTTGCTTGATAAACAACGTCACATATTGTGTTTGGATATCGTGTATCTCTTACACGATTCATAACTACGTCTGCAACTGCTGCCTGATCTGCTAAGTTACTGCCCCTTGCTTCATAATAAACATTTAATGCTAAACAATACATATCTGGGTGCTTTTCGTAATCAACTATATTTTTTGCTTCTGTTGCGTGTGCTGAAAATGCCGCAATAACAAATGCTATTGCTGTAAAAAGATGTCTCATATCTGCCTCTTTGGTTGTTAGTTCCTACGCATCTGTTACTATAAACTCTTTTGCTCTCATAGTCAACCGTTATTTTAAAAAGTTTTACCCGGAACAGCAAGCTTCATCCCGGTTCCATTCATAACTACACAACGAGCAGGACCAAATGTCATTGTTATAGTAAAACTAGCATCCTTGCCCGGATCAAGGTACACAGCAAATTCTCCCGGTGCCGCAAGCCCATTGGGCATTATAACATTTCCAGATCCTTCTAAAAAAGGTATTTCTCCAAAATTTTCCTTTACAAACTTATCCATAAACTCTTTAGATTCACTAGTACACTGAATCAATGTAGGAAGGAATTGTGTCCCTTTTCCACTTGATTGTGCTGATACTTGACTTGAAAAAATCAAACAACTACTTAAAATTACTAGAAGTTTTTTCATAATACTTCATCCAATACTGATTGCGTTCCGTTGTGCTTGTTTGATTTTCCTCATGAAATTTATATTGTGCTATGTAATGAGAATATTCAATGTCATCAATTGATACGTCTTTATTATGTTTACTCTGCGTGATCATGATTTTTAATCCTATCACTTAATTTTTTGTCAAGTTTACGAAGTTCTTCGTCTATGTACAAATATACCGAATCTACATCAGCATCCAGTTCGTCAATCCAACCTTCGTGTTTTTCAAACTCTGCAATGATGTTGTTGGTGATATCCTGTAATTTACTGTCAGTATATTCGCCTAAACCTGTGATGCGTTCGTCAACGTAACCACCTAGTCTATTATCTTCGCTGATACGCATGTTGTCGATTTCTAGGATACTTTCTAATGTTTTTTGTTTCAAGTCATCTAAATCTTTGCGCAGTTGCTTTACATCATTAATAAGTGTAACTTCTTTTTCAACTGCCATTCGGCTGGTAAGTTCAGTTACTTGACTGTTAAGTTGCTCGATTGTTTGTGACTGTTGAGCAATCCACCACACAAATCCAGAAACCTGCAATACAATTGCTACCACAACGCCTATACTAAATTTATTGTTCATTTTATTTCAAACTCCAAGTTTTCATGATCTGGATAATTTACTGTTACAGGGCCTTCTGGACACTGATAATTTATATGTGCTAACAGTGTAGCAGTTCCTGGCTCAATCATTTCAATGTGTTCTTTGTCGATTGTAAACGAGTATCCAAACTTATCTATTTTGTCGCTAGCCGGACCGCTAAATTTTGCTACACTGGGTATTGCTCGGTGCACCATATATTTACTGTCTTTAACCTCAAGAGCAAACCCCTCAACACTACAATCGTCTCTGTGCTTTTCCCTTGCAACTATTACGTCAAATGATCCCCCAACTGGCCCATCTGAAATTTCAAAATATTCAGGAGCCCATGTTAGTATTTCTTTTGATTCCAGCTTGCTCCATAGTGAATATCCGCCACCAATAAGTGCAAACGTTGCTGTAATTACTCCAATGCCTTTAGTTATGTTTTCAATGTCAACTGCCCACATTAAACAAACCTTTCTGTATTATTTCTTTTTGCCACTCTTCATGTTGGCACACCAGTGATACATC
>Ga0075463_10000507_pt1 | contig 12491 bp, 15 predicted proteins | sample DEB08_DNA_14_FD_77579 | JGI IMG/M metagenome (GOLD analysis project Ga0075463, IMG submission 77579) | Aqueous microbial communities from the Delaware River and Bay under freshwater to marine salinity gradient to study organic matter... | ecosystem: Environmental > Aquatic > Marine > Coastal ...
GCTGAAGTGCTCAAGCTTTGGCTGGGTCTTCGCCAACTCGGTTTGCAGGGAATCGAACAGTTGCTTGATGCGGCTGTGCAACGGCGCCTTCAGCTTCAGGATCTGTTGAGCGCTCTGCCCCTGTCCTTGCGCGGGGGCCCGCTGCATCTGTTGGCCTTTACCCCGTGTGATGGGGATGCGGCCGCAGCCGAACGTTGGTCGTTGCTCGCCCGGCAGCGCCTACTGGAGCAGCAGCTGATGCTCTCGAGGCCGCTCTACCAAGGTCGCCATCACCTCAAGGCTGTGCTTGGCAATCCTCACACCGGCGCAGCCGAATTGCAGCGCCTGCATGATCTGCTGTCCTCTTCGCTCTGAGTCGCTTCGCCCTGATGACGCAACCCTCCTCCCGCGGTCGTTGGGTGGCCGTGATCACCGGTGCCATTTCGATTGTGATCGCCGTGGCGTATTTAGCCCTGATCACCGTGCTTGACGCCCGCGGTCCACTGCTTCCACCCCCTCCTGAAGCCCTTGGGCTGGCTGGCTCTAGCGCCGCTCCGGCTGAGGTGGCAGCTGCTGCTGCTTCTTCTGCATCGGCTCCACCACGCGGCTGAGGGCTGCCTTTAAAAAACGCTGCAAGGCGATCTCCCTTCGGTTCAGCTCGTAGTGGCGCTGCACCACGTCCTGGATGCCTCCATCGCCCCAGTCCTGATCCTGCTGGAAGTAGGTGATGAAGCTGCGGCCAGCCACCCGCGTAAGCCATCCTGCTCCCACCGCTTGCACGGCACGACCCACCAACAAGGCCGGCAGGTTCACGCTTAGAGCCGTGCTGATCACGCTGATGCCCCCTTTGATCACACCAAGGCTTACCAGGGTTCGCCCAACCGATACAGCAAGTTCTTGCGCGGCCGTGCGGCTGAGCCGTACCCCATGGATGGCGGCGATCTCCACCACCATCTGGGCGTTCACTGCTGCGGTGGCCAAAAGATCCACGCCTGGCAAGGGTGTGGCAGCAATCACCCCTGCACTGATCCAGCCATAGCGATCCACCACAGCCTCGGCATCGCGCTGGCGTTGATTCTTCAGCAACGTCCGGCCTTGTTCGCTGAGACGCTGGCTCTGCATCAGGATGTTGTCGGCCATCAGCTCTTCGCCATCGCTGTGCAGCACCTGAGCGATGCGTCGCAGCAGCGCATCGATTTCCGGCTCCGGTTGCAGCGGCTTACCACCGGGCATCGGCACCGTTTGTGGTGTTGCGCTGGCAGCGATCACGTCTTCGGCCGCGATTCGTCCTTGGCAACGGCGTCGCAGCAGTGCAAGCAGGCGCTGTTCCTCGTCTTCGCCACGAAGATCGCATTTGTTGAGCACCAGCAGCAGGCGCTTGCCCAGTTGGGCGAGGGCAGCAAACACCTCTTGTTCTGAGGCGCGAAGGTCACCATCAACCACCAGCAACAGCAGATCGGCCTGCGCTGCCTGCTGGCGGGCCACTTGCTCACGGCGTTCGCCGGCATTGCCAGCCTCCAGGATTCCAGGCGTGTCCACGAGGGTGATGCATCGCGGCAGATCACGCAGCTTCAGCCTGTAGCGGCTGCATTGATCTGTTGATCCCATCGCTGCGCCAACGCGTCCCACCATCTCCCGAAGCAGCGCCCGGATCAACGACGTTTTGCCTGCCGATCCGCTGCCAAACACCACCACCACCAGATCGCCACGCTCCAGCTCGGCAGCCACTCTCTGGCGTTCCTGCTGCAGGGCCTCCCGTTGCACGGCGTCGCGGATGTGCTCCAGCAACTGCTCCACGGCTTGCAGTTGCTGTTCGGCCGCTTCCTGCCTGCTGCTGGGCGCAGTTGCAGCTGCTGCAGTTGCACTGCGGCGATCTGCTGCCCAGGGCAGGCCGGCATGCTTCCAGCGCATGAGCCAAGGCCAGCCGAAACGGGCGATCAGCAGCATGCAGCCTCCGAAGAGCAGCAGCATGAACGGGCCGACCAGCCAGCCCGGCAGCAGATAACTGAGCTGCCAGAGGAGTGTGTTTACGGCCTGCAGCACGGCGGCTACGACAACAAGCACCACCAGAGCGCCCAGCAGCCAGATCCAGAGGCGTGGTGGGGTTTTCACTGCTGATCAGCGGGAATCGCCCGGATCTCGGCGGCGCACCATGTCGATCACAAGACACAGCACCGCGAGATTGATGGCCACATCTGCCAGGTTGAAGATTGGAAAGCGAATCGGCACGAACTCAAGAAAGTCCACCACGCTTCCCCGCAACCAGCGGTCCAGGCCATTACCGATCGCGCCGCCGAGCAGGAAGCCCATGCCAAGGCTTTGCCAGCCGCTCAGGCGTCCGCTTGTTTTGATCCAGAGCACCAGTCCGATCGCCACAAAGCCACTCACCAGTCCGAGGGCCATGGCGTTGCCTTCCAACATGCTGAAAGCGGCACCGGTGTTGAACACCAGTTGTTGTTGCAGCAGTCCGGGCAGCAGTGGTTGAACCCCTTGGCCGGCGAGGTGTTTCAGTGCCCAGGCCTTGCTCAACTGATCGAGCAGAACCACGGCCAGAGCTGTGCTGTAGGCAGGTCGGATCACGATGGGAGCAACAGAATCCGTCGCAGCGGCAGAGCCACAACGGCAACGGCGCAGCAGGCAAGGATCTGCGGCATGAGCGGACCAAGGCTGTAGCTCAACAACAGCTGAGGCAGCGCTTCCTGCCAGCGTCCCATCAGGCTGCCAAGCAGCAGATTGGCAATACCGAGCAGCTGAAGCATCAGCAGCCCCACCAGAGCTGCAGCTGTGAGTCCAAGCAGGTTGTCCATGTCCTGCCGCCGCGCCAGCCGGCCGCTGAGCCAAGCGGCAGGCAGAAAGCCCGCGATGTAGCCAAACCCTGGCGAAAAAAGGTAGGCCAGCCCGCCTCCTGCCTGAAACACCGGCAGTTCGAACAGACCGATGCTGATGTAGGCCACACCTGCCAGCATCGCTGAGCGGGGACCGCACACCAAAGCGGTGAGCAGCAGCGCCGGCACCTGCAGCGTCATGGGAAGCCCAATCAGGTTCAAGCCCGCTTCGCTGTAACTGGGCCATGCCGCCTGCACCAGCCCACCGCACACGATCAGCAGCAGGCCTGCAAGGGCTCCGCTCCAGTTGGTGAGGGCTCGCACGCTAGGCCTGAGGCGCGCCACCATCCTGCAGGAGAGTGGAGCACGCGCAAGCCATTGCCAACGGATTGATGACGGATACAGCTTTTGTGGTGGGTGCAGCTGTGCGGTTGCGCGAAAGCCTGCCCTATCTCAAAACCGCCGATGCCATGCCCATGCTTCGCCCGCCCGATCTGGTTGATGCTGCGGAAGTGGGTGAAGTGGTGGGGCTTCGCGCCATGGAACAGCTGGCGGTGCGTTTCCGCCGTGGCACCTTTCTCCTCGATGCCCGTCAGCTGGAGCCGGTGATTAGCGACTAAAAAAGCTTGTTTGCCATACAGCCTCAGCTGCTTTGATGGCCGAGGCGGGACCGCACAGGCTCAGGCTGGGTTGTTTCAGCAGTTGCTGCGCCGCCTGCTGGAGGTCCTGAGGCGTGAGCTGTTTAGCTTGCTCAAGGCAGCGATCGGCAAAGTCAAATGGCAGACCATGACCCAGGACCAGGGCATGGCGATCAGCAATTTGGCTGCTGGTCTGCCGGCCCAGCGCTTCTTGGCCGCGGAATTTGGCCAAAGCCAGATCCAGATCCGATTGGCTGATCGGTTGCTCGAGCAGCCGTTGCCATTCGGTCAGCAGCTGTTGCATGGCTTCGGCTGCTCGCTCGCTGCTGCTGGAGAGGTGAAACACGAACGGCGCATCGCCCAGCCGCGCCGGATGGTGCACGCCCACGTCGTACGCCAAGCCGTGCTCTTCGCGCAAAGCCACAAACAACCGGCTCGACATGCCCACCCCCAGATGGCAGTGCAGCAATCGCAGCGCCAGGGCCTGAGGCGTACCCAGCGGCGTGGTGGTGGCGCCGAGCATCAGCACCAGTTGTTCGGTGTCGTCCTCGGCGCTGGCAAAGGCTGAACCATCGGTACCAGAGGGACCAGCCTGGCGGATGGGTGTGTGGGTTTGCAGGCCAGCGTTGTCCTTGAGCAGCATCTCTTCCACCTGCTCAGGAATGCGCCCGGCCAGCACCATCACGGCGCCAGAACCGCCGAGCTGCGAAGCCACCGTTTGCAGATGGCTGCGCTGCACATGGCATAGTTCCTCGTCCACGCCCAGTGGATCGTGTCCATAAGGGCCATGGCCATAGAGCAGGCCTCGCAGCTGGTCGTGGGCCAGCTGGAAGGGATCTTCCTTTTGGCGTTGCAGGGTTTGCAGATTGAGTTGCCGCTCTAAGGCGATCTGGTCGTCCACCAGCCAGGGTGCGTTCACCATTTGCAGCAACAGCGGCAGCAGTGTTTCTGCGTCGCTGCTGGCACATTTGAGGCTGATCAAGGTGCCGTCCTCGGCGGCTTCGCAGCGCAAACCGGCGCCACAGCCTTCCACCAGATCCGCCAGGGCGTCACCGCTGAGCGTGCCGCAGCCGCGGCTGAGCACTCCAGCCAGCAGCTGGGCTGAGCCTCTCGCTCCGGCGGCATCGGCGCTGCTGCCACCGCGCATCCACAGCTTGGCTGAGAGGATCGCCGGCCCGTGCCGCTCCACCAGATGTAGCGGACAACCTCCCGGAAGGATCAGTTCACGCACGGCAACAGCAGGAGAAATCGCAACATTCATGCGGGCACGGCCTCCAGCGTGAAGGCACGTTCGGGGTGGAGCAGGGGGATGAGGTCTTGCGTGAGCCGCGTTGCGTCCCACTGCTCAAGCCAGGTGAGCGGTTGCTCCAGGTTGTGCTGACGCCCCCAGAGCGCACTGTTGCCCACCATGGCCGCCACCGATCCCGCCACTTCAAGGCTGAAGCGGTAGCCGTTACCAACCAACCGACGGGCCCGCAGCAGTTCGCTCTCAGTCGGTGCGGTGTCTTGCAGTTCCAGCAGCACCTGATGCACTTCGCGCTTCACAGCTGGAAGATGCTCGGCTTCGCACACGGCTTCCAACAGCACAAGGCAGCCTGCCTCGAGCACATTCAGGTCGAGATCAATGCTTTCCACCAGCCGCAACCGCTCGCGCAAGCGTTCCACAAGGCGGCTGCGTCGACCTTCCGCCAACAAGGTGGTGAGCAGATCGCCGCCCATCACCTGGTCCTGGTCGGCGGCACCGGGCAACTGCCATGCCATCAACAAGCGGGCAGCTTCGAGGCGAGGCAGTTCCAGCCGGGTGCTGCCTGCTTTGAGCTGCAGCGGCTCGAGTGAAGCCGTGCTTTCGCTGGGCTGCAGTCGGCCCAGCGGCGACGCGTTCAGCATGGGCTGCAGATGCAGGCCCGCTAAAGGGCCGGCAATGGCCAGGCAGCAGCGATCGCTGCGGTAGCGGCGTTGGTGGAAGGCTGCCATCTGTTCAGGGCGGTGTGCTTCCAGTGCGTCGCGCCGACCGAGGATGGGCAGGCCGTAGGCATGGTTGCCGCAGGCCTGGCGCAGCAGCTCCTGAAACGCCACCTCTTCGGGTTGATCCTCACTCTGCGCCAGTTCCTCGAGCACCACTTGGCGCTCCATCGCAAAATCCTGAGGATCCAGGCGCGGTTGCAGCACTAGGTCAAGCAGCAACTCCAGGGCGTCTGCGCTGGCCTCCGGGGGAATCAAAACGTGGTAGTGCACGTCGTCGAAGCCAGTGGCGGCATTGCTGTTGCCGCCAAGTGCTTCCACATGCAGATCGAATTGCCCCGACTCGAGCTTCGCGCTGCCTTTGAACACCATGTGTTCGAGGAAATGGGCCAGGCCGGATTCTTCACGGCTTTCCCAGGCACTGCCGGCACAGCACCACAGATCAAGGCACACCACCGGTGCCTCCGGTAGATCAATTTCCACCAACTTGACGCCGTTGGTGAGGGAGTTGTGCTGGGGTTCCGGCAGCGAGAAGAGCGACGAACCGGGCAACGGGGTCAACGAATAAACGTTTGTCGTGCCCTCCATTTTGCTGCCAGGATCAACGCCTTGTTGATGCCCGTGCCGATGAGCTCAGCTGCCCTGGGCATCCACCCGCTTGTGGATGCTCTTGCTGATCAGATCCGCAGTTGCTGGCAGGCGTTGCCCGAGTTGGCGCCTCTGGCTGTGGATCCGGATCTTGAGGCGATCAGCGGCAGCCTTGAAGGTGAGGATCTGTTCATTCGCAACGAGCTGCGTCAATGCCGCGGTCTGCGCAAACTGCACCTGGAAACGGCACGGCTCGGTGCCGGTTTGCAGATCCTGCATTGCGTTTTTTTCCCTGACCCGCGCTACGACCTGCCCGTTTTTGGAGCCGACATCGTTGCCGGCCGCGGCGTGGTGTCGGCAGCGATCGTGGATCTCTCACCGGTGACCGCTCAGTTGCCGGCGGTGGTGTCCGAGCGGTTGCAGCAGTTGCCCAAACGGGTGTTCAGTCAGGAGCGGGAACTGCCTGAGTGGGGCACCATTTTTTCCCCGTATGTCCGCTTTGTGCGGCCAGCCGGCAGCGAGGAGGAACGTCAGTTTGTTGATGTGGTGGTGGATTTCCTGCAGGTGCTTGCAGCGGCCTGTCGCGAGTGCACGCCTCAACCGGTTGATCACCCCGATACGGTGTTGCGTCATCAGGGTCAGCTCTCCTATTGCCAGCAACAGAAACGCAACGACAAAACCCGTCGAGTGCTGGAGAAAGCCTTCAACCCAGCCTGGGCCGATCGCTACATCGAAGATCTCCTCTTCGACGACCCCGTACCGCTGGTTTGATGGCCCGCCCCTGGCTTTTGGCCGGTGGTGCCGCAGTGCTTTTGGCCATGGGCGTGATCAGCGTTCGCAAAGTCCGTCAAGCGAACGTTTTACCTGCTGCGGTATCTTCTGCTTCAGTGCCCCAGCTTGAGGCGGTATCGGCTCTTGGCACCCTGATGCCTTCGGGTGATGTGCGGCGTTTGGCAGCTCCAGCGGGAGCCGCAGGTGCCAGCCCTAGGTTGCTGTCGCTCGCCGTTGAAGAAGGCCAGAGGGTCCGCAAAGGGGAGCTGCTGGCCACCTTCGACAACCGCCCTCGTTTGCAGGCTGATCTCGCCGCTATTACGGCCCGCATTGAGAGTCTGAAGGCGCAGATCCGCATGCAGGAGCGGGAAGTGGAGCGTTATCAGAGCGCAGCTTCATCCGGTGCTGCAGCGATGGTGTTGCTGGATGAGAAGCGCGATGAGCTGGAGCAGCTCTTGGGGCAGCGCCGTGAGGCTGAAGCGCAGCGCCGCGGTGTGCAGGTGGACCTGGTGAACAGCGAGCTGCGTGCGCCTCTTGATGGCACGGTGCTCAAGATTCACAGCCGGCCCGGTGAGCGCCCCAACGATGGCAACGGTGTGTTGGAACTTGGTGCCGGCGATCGGATGCAAGCGCTGGCCGAGGTGTATGAGAGCGACATCAATCGTGTTCGCCTTGATCAACCCGTCACGTTGACCAGCGAACACGGTGGCTTCCGTGGCAGCTTGCGTGCTCGTGTGCTGCGCATCTCCCCTCAGGTGCGTCAGCGCGCTGTGCTCTCCACCGATCCCACCGGTGATGCCGATGCCCGTGTGGTGGAAGTGCGTTTGGCCTTGGATCCCGATGATGCCCGCAGGGTGCAGGATCTCGCTGGCCTGAAGGTGATTGCGCGGTTTACACCGTGACCATTCGGGCCCGTTTTCTCGCGATCTGGCAGCAGCGGCGCATTCCTCTTGCGCTGATGCTGCTGACCCGGCAGCCGGCCCGTCTGGCGGTGGCGTTGGCGGGCATCAGCTTTGCCGGGATCTTGATGTTCATGCAGCTGGGCTTCCGCGATGGCCTCTTTGAAGCCAGCGTCACCGTGCATCGGCTGTTTGACGCGGATCTGGTGTTGATCAGTCCCCGTTCCAGTAGCTCGGTGAGCATGGCTGGATTCCCCATGCGCCGGCTTGTGCAGGCCATGGCCGCTCCTGAGGTTTCCGGCATCACGCCCGTGCACTGGAGCCTGCTGCTTTGGCGCAATCCTCAGAATCGCTCCACCCGCTCCATCCTCACGCTCGGCTTTGAGCCTACCGATCCCCTGTTTGTGGATCCGAGCTTGGCCCCGAAGGCCCGGCTGCTCACTCAGAAGGGCAGGGTTTTGTTTGATCAGCGATCTCGGCCTGAATTTGGCCCGGTGGCTGATTGGTTTCAGCAAGGCCGCACCGTGGAGAGCGAGATCAATGGCGAGCGGGTGCGGGTGGCTGGTTTGGTCAGCCTCGGCACGTCCTTTGGCGCGGATGGCAACCTGCTTACAAGTTCCGAAACCTATCTCGATCTGCTGCCCAACACGCCGCGCGGCAGCATTGAGGTGGGTTTGGTGCGGTTGCAGCCTGGTAGTGATGCCGAGGCGGTGGCCGAACGGCTGCAGTCCCAGCTCCCGAGTGATGTCCGGGTGCTCACCAAACAGGGCTTCATTGATTTCGAGCAGAACTATTGGAGCAGCAGTACCTCCATCGGCTTCATCTTCTCTCTCGGTGCGGCGATGGGTTTTGTGGTGGGCTGCGTGATCGTCTATCAAATCCTTTATTCCGATGTGAGCGATCACCTGCCTGAGTACGCCACCTTGATGGCCATGGGCTACAAGCTCAGCAGCTTGTTGGGTGTGGTGGCCCGGGAGGGCCTGCTGCTTGCGGCTTTCGGCTATTTGCCCGCCTACGCCGCTGGCCAGGGTTTGTATTTGTTGGTGCGCAATGCCACGCAGCTGCCGGTGGGCATGAACACGGCTCGCGCCCTCACCGTCTTCACGATGATTCTGGTGATGTGCATGGCGTCGGCGGCGCTGGCGATGCGTCGCCTGGCGGATGCTGATCCGGCGGAGATCTTTTAAGCGATGGATGCCACCACAGCGATTGCGCTGCACGATCTCAGCCATTGGTATGGCCAAGGCAGCACACGCCGCCAGGTGCTACAAGGCGTGAACCTCAAGGTTGATCCGGGTGAGGTGGTGCTGCTCACCGGTCCATCAGGATGCGGCAAAACCACCTTGCTCACGCTGGTGGGAGCGTTGCGCCAGGTGCAGTCAGGTTCCGTGCAGGTGCTCGGTCAGGAACTGGCCGGTGCCAGCCGACGCCGGCGGCAGGTGCTGCGCCGCTCCATCGGCATGATTTTTCAGGGTCACAACCTTCTCCGTTGCCTCACAGCTGAGCAGAACGTGCAGATGGGTGCTGATCTGTTGCCGGCCTGCAGCTATCGGGCGCGGCGCGATCAGGCCCGTGAATGGTTGCGGGCCGTTGGCCTGGGTGAGGAGCTCCACAAACGTCCCCACGATCTCTCCGGTGGTCAGAAGCAAAGGGTGGCGATCGCCCGCGCTCTGGCAGCCCATCCGCGGCTGTTGCTTGCTGATGAACCCACGGCGGCTCTTGATTCCACCACCGGCCGCGAGGTGGTGGAGCTGCTGCGGCGCTTGGCGCGGGATCAGGGCTGTGCCGTGTTGATGGTCACCCATGACCCACGCATTCTTGATATCGCCGATCGCCTAGTGCGCATGGAGGACGGTTGTCTGAAGCCACAGTTGACCACCGTTCAGTAAGGTGGAAGCTCATTAACAGTTTCTGCCGTCTCGATGGCCAAACGCCGCAACCTCAAGAAAGAAAAGCAGGAGCGCAACCGCGCCTACGCCCGCAAGTTCAAGAAGCGCAAGATGCGCAATGACGGCCGTGGTGAGGGTGCTGGCAACGGTGTGACCGGAACCGCCAACAACGGCGGCGCCGCCGACTGATCTCCAGCTGTTCAATTCGCAATCAGGGGATCCCTCGGGGTCCCCTTTTTTGTCCCTGTTTGCACCATGTTCCTCAGCGTCGTCATCCCCACCTACAACAGGTTGCCGATTCTCGAGAAGTGTCTGCGGGCCCTGGAGAAGCAGCGGCTTGGCGCGCCGCTTGAGGGTTATGAAGTGGTGCTGGTGGATGACGGTTCCACCGATGACACGGTGGCTTGGTTGCTGCGCAACAGTGCTCAGTTCCCTCACGTTCGCCTGGTGCAGCAGGACCATGGCGGCCCGGCCGAAGGTCGTAACCGTGGCGTGGGCCATGCCCGCGGCGACGTGATTGTTTTCATCGACAGCGACCTTGTGGTCACGGACACCTTCCTGCTCAGCCATGCCTTGCGGCTGCAGCAGAGCTGGCAGCAGCGTGGCGATCGTCTCTGTTTCACCTACGGCGCTGTGATCAATACCGCCAACTTTGAGCAGCCCACCAGCGAGCCGCACAAGCTACGTGATCTGTCATGGGCCTACTTCGCTACCGGAAATGTGGCGATTGATCGTCAGGTGCTGGAGCAGAGCGGTCTGTTTGACACACGCTTCCGCCTCTACGGCTGGGAAGACCTTGAGCTGGGTGAACGGCTGCGCCGCATGGGCGTTGTGCTGGTTCGCTGTCCGCAAGCCGTTGGCTATCACTGGCACCCGCCGCTCCGTTTGGATCAGATTCCACGGCTGATCGCTGTTGAAGGTGAGCGGGCCAAGATGGGTTTGGTGTTCTTCCGCAAGCACCCCACCCGGAGGGTGCGCTTCATCATCCAGTTCACCCTGTTGCATCGCTTGCTTTGGGAGTTGCTCACGCTCGGTGGACTGATCAATGAGCGGAGCCTGCGGCCTCTGTTGGCCTGGCTGATCCGCACCGGCCGACCTGGCCTGGCCATGGAGTTGTTGCGTTTGCCCCTCAACCGCATCGGTGTGCGGGCCCTTTACCGCGAAGCACAAGCTGCTGGGGTTGCCTGAACGTGTGCTGCACTGCTGTTTGGTAGGGTTCTTCGGTTCAATCACACCGCACACCTGCATGTTTCGGGTGACCCCTTGATTGAGGTCCCTGGCAGGTGGAGGCAAACCCGAAACCTTCAAACCATGGCTGTTGTCACTCTCGCCGAAATGATGGAGGCGGGTGCCCACTTTGGGCACCAAACCCGCCGTTGGAACCCCAAGATGTCGCGCTACATCTACTGCGCGCGCAATGGCGTCCACATCATCGATCTCGTGCAGACCGCCGTCTGCATGAACAATGCCTACAAGTGGGTGCGCAGTGCTGCTCGCAGCGGCAAGCGCTTTCTGTTTGTGGGAACCAAGAAGCAGGCTTCCGAGGTGATCGCGCTCGAAGCCAGCCGTTGCGGCGCTGCTTACGTGAACCAGCGCTGGCTGGGCGGCATGCTCACCAACTGGGCCACGATGCGTGCACGTATCGATCGCCTCAAGGATCTTGAGCGCATGGAGGCCTCTGGCGCCATTGCCATGCGCCCCAAGAAAGAAGCCGCTGTTCTGCGTCGTGAGCTGGATCGTCTTCAGAAGTACCTCGGTGGTCTGAAGAACATGCGTCGCTTGCCTGACGTGGTGGTGCTGGTGGATCAGCGCCGTGAAACCAATGCCGTGCTTGAAGCGCGCAAGCTTGATATCCCCTTGGTGTCGATGCTCGACACCAATTGCGACCCCGATCTTTGCGACGTGCCCATCCCTTGCAACGACGACGCCGTGCGTTCGGTTCAGTTGGTGCTGGGTCGTCTGTCGGATGCGATCAACGAAGGCCGCCATGGCGCCAACGATCAGCGTGGCGGTTACGAAGACGAGGAAGGCTGAAGCCTGATGGTGCTGTGCTCTGAACGCAGCACCATGTCTGATCGTTCCGCTAGGAGCTTCCCTGAGGGGAAGCTTCTGCCTGTTTAAGCCTGTTTCTCAACCCCTGTTCACTCACAACCACCAGATCGATGGCTGAGATTTCCGCCAAGCTTGTTAAGGAACTGCGCGATGCCACCGGCGCAGGCATGATGGATTGCAAGAAAGCCCTTGGTGAAACCAAAGGTGATAAGGAAAAAGCAGTTGAGTGGCTGCGCCAGAAAGGCATTGCTTCTGCTGAGAAGAAGTCTGGCCGCACTGCCGCTGAAGGCGCCATCGGCAGCTACATCCACACCGGTGCTCGTGTAGGCGTGTTGGTGGAAGTGAACTGCGAAACCGATTTCGTTGCCCGCGGTGAGATTTTCCAGGAGCTGATTCGCAACGTGGCGATGCAGATTGCTGCTTGCCCCAGCGTTGACTACGTGAAGGTGGACGACATCCCCTCCGACGTGGCTGAGCGCGAGAAGCAGATCGAGATGGGCCGCGACGATCTGGCTGGCAAGAAAGAAGAGATGAAGGAGAAGATCGTGGCTGGCCGCATTGGCAAGCGTCTCAAGGAGATGGCGCTGATGGATCAGGCTTACATCAAGGACAGCGCGCTCACCGTTGACGAACTGGTGAAGCAGGTGTCGGGCAAGGTGGGTGAAAACATCCAGGTGCGTCGTTTTGTGCGCTTCAACTTGGGTGAGGGCATCGAAGTGGAGAAAGCCGACTTCGCTGCTGAAGTTGCTGCCATGCAGGCTGCCTGATGCGTGAGGAAGCCGAGCGTCAGCTTGCGTTGATCCTGCAGCAGCAGGAAGTGCTGGCGCCTGAGCTCTACCGCGACCTAGCCCTGTATCTGCAGGTGCTGCGAGAAGGCCTGTTGCATCG
>Ga0075463_10000509_pt1 | contig 12457 bp, 6 predicted proteins | sample DEB08_DNA_14_FD_77579 | JGI IMG/M metagenome (GOLD analysis project Ga0075463, IMG submission 77579) | Aqueous microbial communities from the Delaware River and Bay under freshwater to marine salinity gradient to study organic matter... | ecosystem: Environmental > Aquatic > Marine > Coastal ...
TAATCCACCCTCCGGCTTTTCTACAGCTTCAGGTGCTTGCAATGGACTAGTTGCAGCTAATTTTCAAACTGCATATTTTACGCAGAACGTAACCTCTTGGCAAGATGTAGTAAATAACAATTTAACTGTTTATACTACTTCTGCTTTTAACGTTCCTTACAATGGGTATGACACGTATTTTAAAACTACATATGCACCGCATACAGGACAAACATTTTTGTTGGGTGGTGATCCTAGCGGTAATTACGGACAAGTGTCTAATTTATCAACATGTTCAGCTCCGCCTACACCTACACCAAATCCATCTCCAGTGGCTTGGTATTTAAATGGCGGTGAGCAGAATGGATTTGTCAACAAATCGGATTCATGTAATTATAACGTTTCAAGTTTTGTAACTATGTACTTATTCTATTCACCCGGCGGTACTCCTGTGAACATACAATCACAAGAAGATTTAGATTTTGCTTATTCTAATAACTATGCGGTTATTGCATATACTGACGCGTTACAACAAAACACATTTAATGGTAGTGATGCTGGAACAGGATTGCCTATGTATTATGGATCAGCATTACAAACATCTGGAGCACCAGGATTAAAATTCAACATAGGTTCAAATGGAATTGTTAACTTTATCGGATCTAGTTATTACGAAACATGCTTGCAAGAATTTACAATGACGGCATATAATTATTTTTGGATGACATCATCAGATGCATGCACGAATGGAAGCTCCTCACCAACACAAACATTTTATCATACAGGTAGCTCAAGTTGTTTATCTTTGAGTGATATTGTTTATGTTGATACAGCTAAAAAACAAAAACTTAGCGATGTTTCGCCAATTACAGGAGGAACAGGATCAGGGCTTTATTGGTATCAGCCTTCTCCTTGTGGATCAGGAAATGGACAATCTGCTAGAATAAATATAAATTCAACGGTAAATAATCTATCTAATTGTTAATAAGTAATGGCTACACTAGGAACATTCTACTTTGACTCTAACAGCTTTGCGACAGCAACGGCTTTATTTACTGATTCCACACTTACGCAATGTGCTCCTGATGGTTTTTATTCTGATGGAATTATATCAAGAGAACAAAAAAACTGTTTGCTTCAGGTGGCAGAAACATGTAACTGTGCAGGCCCCACACCAACGCCAACTCCAACGCCAATACCTGTCACGCCTACGCCTACGCCTACGCCAACTATAGCACCTACGCCTACGCCTACGCCTACGCCTGTGCCAACCTTTACGCCTACGCCGACTCCTACACCTTCACCAACACCAACAGCGACACCTATTGTGGCTGGCAAATACTATCAACTCGACCCATGTCCTGGAAGTAGTGTAAGTGAATCATGTTACATATTTAGCAAAACAGCATTAGGCGCTGGATCTAGGTATTTAAATCCAAATACACAAGATTATTATACTTATAATAGCTCAACGACAGCTAAAAACAATGTCAGCTCTTCACTAGTGTGTACTGCTAATATGGAATTAGTTCCAAACGTTGGAGGATGTCCACCTCAACCAATTCAACCAGTTACAAATTATTACGTGGTAAGAGATTGTAATACTAATGAAGATTATGTATTTGCAACTACAAATACTTATGCATTAAACGTCAGATTGGTTGATGGCTCTAATAATTATTACATTGTTAATAATCAAGTGTCAGGAACAACAGGATATACAGAGTTAACCAATCTATCTTGTGAAGATGCTAATGGTGTAAAAGAAGGACAAGCTGGATTTACTACTTGTGATTACAACTGTCCCGCAGACGAACACTATATCCTTACTAGATGTTTTGGTTATGGTGGAACAGAGTTGACACAAGAAACCGCAATTGCTTTACAGCAACGAGGAATTAATATAGGTGATGTCGTATACTCAGTAGACACTGACATCTGCTATACAATAAGCGGTACTGTAAGTAATGTAGGTAGCGCTGTGTATGTTGACGGAATATCTTATACTCTACCTAGTTGTAGTCATTGCACAAATTCAAGCAGCACATCGTCATCATCTAGCGGATCAATATCATCACAAAGTCCACCGCCGCCAACAGGCTTTTAAAATTTAATCTAATGAAATCTAATGGAAACTATATTTATACAAATTGCAAGCTACCGCGACCCGGAGCTCATACCCACAATAGATAATTTATTAAAAAATGCAGATTATCCAGACCGGCTAGTGTTGTGTATAGCGCATCAATATTCGGAAGATGACAAATGGGATAGTTTAGAAAAGTATGCAGACGACTCAAGGTTTATAATTATAGAAATACCACACGAAGAATCTTTGGGAGCATGTTGGGCGCGTAATCAAATTCAGCAACACTACAATAACGAGACATACACACTACAATTAGATTCACACCATCGTTTTGTCAAAGGATGGGACACAATGTGTATATCTATGTTAAAAAAATTACAAATTAAGGGTCATAAAAAACCGTTGTTGACAAGCTATATTCCATCGTATAATCCTTCTAATGATCCGCAAGATAGACATCGAAAACCTTGGGGCATGTCATTCGATAGGTTTACGCCAGAGGGTGTAGTGTTTTTTATGCCTTATCATATGGAGGCCTATGTAAATGAGCCTGTCAAAGCAAGGTTTTATTCTGCGCACTTCGCATTTACTTTAGGAATATTTTGTAAAGAAGTTCCGCATGATCCACTATTTTATTTTCATGGAGAAGAGATAACTATTGGTGTTCGTGCATTTACATGGGGGTATGATCTTTTTCATCCTCACAAAGTTATAGCTTGGCATGAGTACACAAGGGAAGGCAGAAAAAAACACTGGGATGACGATCAGAATTGGGGCATGAAAAACGAAAGAGCTCATTCGAGGACTAGACAATTACTAGGTGTTGATGGAGATGTTTGCTCCCCTTGTAATAAAAAAAGTTTTGAAGGTTTTAACATTGGAACAGATAGATCAATAAAGGATTACGAGAAGTATGCAGGCATCAGATTTAAGGATAGAGCTATCACAGATGATTGTATAAAAAATGTTATGCCACCGGGCAAAACTGACGCAGTATTTAATGCAAAATTTAAACACACTATTGATTTATCTAAAGATTATTTTATAGAAAAAGATATTGAGTTTGCAGCTCTTATATTTGAAGACGCAAAAAATAATACTATAAATCGTCAAGACATAACCATGGACGAGCTTCAACCTTATTTAAATCAAAACAATAAAAACTTTACATTGATGCGTGAATACGATGGTGTCCGTCCAAATCATTGGGTGCTATGGCCTTTTAGTAAATCAAAAGGGTGGTTAGAAAAACGTGTATTTAATGTATGATTAGTGGTATAATATTATTTGACCAAGAAATATTACCTGCCGTAAGCCACAATTTAAATATATTTAAAACTAAACAGGGGTATCATGGTGTTGCTAGGTTTGATCCCGATGTGCGACGAACTGTGTTTATGGAAAAAATAGGTCCGTCTGACAAAGTAATAGAGTTTGTGTTTGACAAAGATTTTTCAATTAAATCAAAAATTATTAAAAAAATTACAGGGAAAACCCAAGGCCTAAAATTTGAGGATTACAGGTCGTTTGTGTATAAAGAAAAAACCTACTATTGCGTAGCTTACATAGACAAAGATTTTAATACATACATGGGTTTGCTTAATTCAGAGTACCAGTTTTTAGGAAAAATTATAACAGGCTCTGACCACATGATTTCGTTTGTAAATAATAAAAAAGTTTATTGGGAGAAAAATTGGTTGTTTTTTGAACAAAATGGAGATTTATATTTTGTGTATTCAAGTAATCCAAACCTTATCATTTATAAATGTGACAATTTCGATCATTTAACTTTTAGCAAAGTTGTTGACAAAGTAAATCCTTTTAATCATTTGCTGCCTAAAAACGAATTATATTTTTCATCAAACACCACAACTGGAGGTTCAACTAATCCTATATATTTTAAAAACTTAGAAACCTATGTTTATCTGATACACACTAAAATTTATCATCATCGCAGGTATAATCATTTCCTAATAGGTTTTGATAAAAATTTTAATATTACATTTCTAAATCCATTTCCTTTAGTAAGCTCTGCTATCGAATACGGATTGATGTTTGTAACATCTATGATTTATGAAAACGATTCTGTTATATTATCAGGAGGCATCGAAGACAACCAAAACTTTATCTACAAAATACCGCGCAATAGAGTTAAAATATTTTAAAAAATAAAATCGTAATTTTGTGTGTACTAATTTAATCTTATGATTGCTAGATATTGTGGACTTCAAATAACCAACTCACAAAGCTCCGTATCAAACTACACAGCTAATAATGGAGTTACGTATGAGGTGGTCAATATCTCCACCATAAAAGTTCCAGACTTAACTTTTACCGCAGCAACACAACCCTTTGCCACAGCTACTTTTATTTCTGGACAAGGATATGTAAGAACGTTAGGAGTAATATTAGACTCCAATGGTATAGAGATGATAAGGTTCTATCCTTCCAATCAAGCTCCCGTTGCCGATTCTACTAACCGAGTTGTTACTAAGTTTAGTCAAACAAGTATCGGCTCATTAGCAGCTGGTGACTATACAGTAAACACATTTAAATTAGAGACACAAAATAACGGCGCATTTGGTTCAGGACAAATATGTGTAGAAGGTGTTACTACAAATACACCAACTCCCACACCTACCTTTGTTCCTACTCCAACGCCTACTCCAACGCCTGCAACTCCTACTCCTACCCCCACTCCCACTCCTACACCAACTGGGCAAACACCCACTCCTACACCAACGCCAACTCCTACACCCATACCTAGTAACCCTGTGCCTGAGCCTGTAGTGCCTTTAGGACCACAGTTTACTTTAACATACAGCGAGAAAGCAAAAGGATGGCCATCATTTTACTCTTATAATCCTGACTATATGATAGGGATGAATAACTATTTTTATACGTTTAATGGTGGAAACCTATGGAGACATAATACTAACGAACTAAGAAATAATTTCTATGGCGAACAGTATAACTCTGAGATTACAAGTGTTATAAACGAGTTGCCTCTTGCTAGTAAATTGTTTAAAACAATAAACCTTCAATCTGATGAGCCCTGGAACGTAACTCTTCAAACTGATTTGCAAGCAGATGGATTTATAAGTAATAATTGGTTTGAGCTCAAAGAGGGGTCTTGGTATGCAGCAATAAAAAATACAACGCAATCACCCGCATTGTTAGCTAATTTTTCATCTCGTGCAATAAACGGTCTTGGAAGATGTATAAATTACACAGGAGCAGCGAGTAATAATATGCAGTTTGAGTTTTCTACTGATCCTGTTTTTGAGATTGGCTCTATTTTAAGTATTGGAGATTTCTTGTATTACAATAATGAGTTTACAAATATTCCTGCTCTTGCGGGTCAAGTAATCGCTGTAAACATAGATTTACAAAATAATATTAATAATATAGTTGTTGACGCTAGAGTTTCTGGAGCTACATCTCCTACAACTGGAAACCCTTATTTAGTAAGCGTCAAGAATAATACTGCTGAGTCCTACGGATTGCTTGGACACTTCTGTCGTTTTGTTTTGGAAAACACAGGGCCATCACCCACGGAGCTCTTTGCCATACAAGCACAGATCATGAAAAGCTATCCTTAAAATTTAGTATCTTTGTTTTTATCAACTAAAAATATTTAATATGGCAGGAATCTTATTAGCCGCACAAGAAATATTAGTAAATTTATCTTTAGAACATGTAACAATTTACAAAGGTTTAGCACCAATGGTTCTTGCAGCTTTAGTTAGTGCAGGGTCTAGCCTTCTTGGTTCTGGATTAAATTTTTTACAAGCGGGCAAACAAAAACGAAAAGCAAATGAAGCTGCTGACAAAGCAAGCACTGCATTTGATACAGCATTAAATTTAATTGAACCTAATTATATAGAAAACGTCACATTGCCATTAGAGGCCTTTGAACAGCAAAGGCTTAGTGGTTTAAAAGGTTCACAACAAGTAGTACAAGCAGGACAAGAGGGAGAAGAAAGAGGAGCTCTTGCAGTGGCAGGAAGAGCGAATGCGATTAACCAACAGGCACAAGCATTATCAAGACAGGATTTAGGTAATATGCAGTTTAATTTAAACAAAGCTATAGCTGCTGAAAATGCTAGAATAGCTGGTGTTAAATCAGGATTAAGACAACAAGAAGCAACAGGGTATCAAGCTATGGCAGCAGATGCTAGACAAGCGCAACAACAACAAATGGCATCAGGAGCACAAGGGTTAGTTTCAGCAGGAGCTGCTGGCTTAAAAGCTTTACCTCTTTTTGGAGGAGGTGGAACGCCAGCAACGGGAGAAGCCGGCATGCTTGATTTAGTCTCAGACAAAAGTAAAATGGATACATTAAGTGCTATAAGCGCAAGAGTTGGTGAAAACCCGTCTTTTACTGATATATTTGGCTCTGTAACTGCCACACCCATAGTAGACCCCAACAGTGTTCAAGTAATGGAAGAAGATTATATAAATTAAGATATGTCTGGATTTGGATATGTAAGAGATACAAAGCCTGTCGTAACAGACTGGGCGCAAGTGGGTAGAGACATGGGTAAAGTTATTACCGATGAATTTACTGACAGAGAAGCAAGAAAAGCTGATATTGAAAAGCAATCAGCAGAAATCGCAAAGAATTTATTAGACGCGCCTGTTGGTCAGTATGAACAGGCAAACAGATTTGTTTCTGATTTTTCATCGCAAGCACAACAACAAGCGCTAGCGGATTTAAGGCTGCTCAAAAACAATCAAATAAGCGAAAGAGAATATTATAACCGTAGAGCAAATTTAAAATCTGGTACGGACCTTATGTTTACTGCTGTGCAAAAGTTTAATGAGAACTATGACGGCGCTATGCAAAATATATTAGACGGCAAGTCTAGTGTGTTGCTTTCTGATTTAAAATCTCAAATGCAAGGTTATTTAAATTTTGCAGATAGCGGCACTTATATAAATCCCGCTACTGCGTCTGTTAATGTTTCTAAATTAAACCCAGATGGTACAGTATCAACTGATCCATCTAACTTCATGAACGCAGGTATGCTACTGAAGCTTTCTACAACAGATTTTAAAAACTTTGAATTAGATAAGACGGTAAAAAATGTTACTGATAATTTAGGTAAGATAACTTATAGGGCAGAAGACGGCACGACCAAAAGTGTTTCGATGTTTGACATAGGTTTGCTTACACCAGAAGAAAGGGAAAAATTTAAGAGAGATGAAGCTTTTCAAGAAGAATTAAATAATGCTTTAAATGATGAGGTAGAAGCTATTGTGGGTGACAAAAACTCACAAGCAGCTGCTAGTATACTTGCTGACCATAGTGGTAAAAAATACAGTTTAAAGTTTGACCCTAAGTTATTTAATGAAGATGGAACCCTTAAAAATCCTAAGGCAGAAACTAATGATATAGCCTATAGTCCTAACGGTCAAGTAGTATTAACTGAAAAACAACTTCAAGATGCTAAAGATTTAGTTAGGAGAAAACTCCAACAACAACTTGGCGCATCTATATTAGAGCCTGTTGCACCTTCGGAGTTGGATGATGAGTATAAACGCGCAAGAATAAGGGCTCTAAACCGAAGTGGTAAAACAGACGATGATGTTGACGACTATGTTGAGTTTATGTCAAATCAAAATACAACCCTTGACAATGACGCTAATCTAGCAGTTACAAAAAAAACAGTTGAAAATCTTGATGACCCATTAGATTCAAAAAATAGGATTACTACTACAGACACATTAAAAAACATATTCGACAATAATAAAGCATTTAAAGGTTTTAAAAGGACAGACCTCGACGTTTCATTTAATAAAGGCGGTGAGATTATACAAGAGGCATCGGTTCGACAAAATCCTTCAGGTAAATCAATAGTAACAGTGCCTGAAAAAAGAAAAGAAGCGAGTGTTACTCTTATGGTTAAAAAACTACAAGACTTTCCTTTGAACATACCTGATTCAGAAAACAACCAAATGATAGTAAGATATTTTGCGTTATTAGATAAAGCTAAACAAGAAGGTAGAAAATTAGGCCCGAGTGATTACACAGAAATATTTGGATCAGAAGAATTATTTAAAATATATAATCCTAACCTAGACACATCAAGTGCTGATACCAAGAACCCGGGTGACAACTTATTCAAAATAAACTAGATGTTAGAAGAATTATACAAACTGTACTTGGATAACGGCATAATTAGTGATGCGATCAGTTACGATATGTTCTCTCAATCTAATGAACAACAACAGCAGGGCTTGTATGATTTAGGTGTCGCTCAAGGTTTATTTGAAACAACTGATTTAAATACTTTCAAGACCGCTTGGTCCCAAAAAAAAAACGCAAGCCAAGAAGCAGATGGGGAATCAGTATTGGAAGCTGGCACTTCGGTGCAACCCGAATCACCGACAACACCAAGGATACCAACAGGAGAGACTGATACCGCAATAGAAAGAACATTTGGTAAAAACGCAGTTACCGATTTTTTTGGGGACATGTACAGATCCTACAAAACAGGTGTTGCTCAAGGCGCTAGTGTTGATGACGCGTTTGCTGTTTTCGGTCAAGGCAAAGAAGTAAGCGATGAGGCTTTAGATGATTTTCGGCAAGCTGTAAATACTATGCAGCGACAAGGTCCTACTGATGAACTCAGAGAGTATTATAAAGATGTTGAAAAAGAGGGCGGCGGAATACTAGGAACAATAAAAGCCTTGGGTAACAACCTTGGCGTGGCCCCTCAAGTTTTAATATCATCTATGACTGGACTTTTTAATCCAATATCCTTAGGCGCAGCTGCTACAGGAGCCGCGGCAGGTGCAGGTGCAGGTGCAGGATTAACTGCATTGTCAGGCCCAGGAGCTTTATTTGGCGCAGGGACAGGTGCTTTAGGAGGTGCTTTTTTTGGAGCAAGCGGGATGCTTGAAACAGCAACTACGTTTACAGAACTATTACAAAAAGAGCTTGGTGATAAACCTTTTACTAATGAAAACATACGAGATGTGCTCGAGGATGAGGAAAAGATAAGCAGTATTAAAAGAAAGTCCGTAGGCCGAGGTGTTACTATTGGCGCAATAGAGGCTCTGACTTCTGGGTTAGCGGGCAGGATAGGTGCTAACGTTGTTAAGTCTGCACTTCCTAAATTAATAAGTCGTCCTGCAAGCGTGGTAGCTTCAGGTTTAATAGAGGGTGCAGGAGGCGCATTAGGGGAGCGAGCAGGTATGGCCGTAGCAGGTCAAGAAGTTGATGCAGCAGAGATTGGTTTAGAGGCTGTTGGTGGCGGACCCATAACCGCTGCAAAACTTTTAAATCCCTTGTTTAGACTTTCAAAGAAAGTTATCCCTGGTAAGGCTAAGTATATTAAAGATGGGCAAAACATAACTAAAGAATTTGTTGAAGAGTTTATTGAAAAAGCAGATGACGCTGAGATAATAAACTTTGAGGTTGATATACAGAATGATGCTGCCCTAAAACAAAGACTAGAAAATAAAAAATTAGAAGCAAAACAAAATGTACAAATAGAGGATAACTTTAAAAAAGCCTATCCTAATATATCGCAGGAGGATTTAAACACACTGATACCTTTACAAAGAGAATTAGATAATGCTAAGAATAATCCTGTAGACACAGAGTCTAAGGAGAAAGAGTTAAGAGAGAAAATAAATAAAATAACTAATAAGTATGCCAATCAAGTCGAAAGCCCAGCTGCGGTACCTGATGAAAAACAACCCGCAACTGGCCAAGCAGTGGTTGAAGGAGACAATCAACCCACAGAGCTTGCCGGAGAGACTGCGCAAGCCCAGGAAGAAACAGCCGACCAACAAGGTCAAGAGGGCCAGGTTGAAACTGAAGTTTCAGAGACCGAGACGGTAGAAGAAACAAGAAAAAAAGAGCTAGATGACAGTCAGGTCACAAAATCAGCAGAAATATTTGAAGTGGTGGATAATGATGGTGATATTATGACTGTTGAGGTAAGAACAAAATTAGATGGCTCTCGTAGTATAAGACTCAAGGACGGAGATGGGGACTTAGTTTCTGAAGTGAAACTCTCTAAGGACAATACATTATCAAATAAAGAGCATATTGAAAAAAGTTATGGTGAAATCAAAAGTTCTGAATTAAAATCAGGGACTTCGATAATGACCCAAAAAAAAATTGACAGATTATCACCTCGTCAAAAAAAAGCGCTTGGTTTATTAGACACCACGCGAGAAACAACAAAAGACTATGAACAAATTTTAGATTCTGAAGTTAGTAATACATCTTTGAAAAGTATAATTCAATCATTAAGAAAGTCAAATCCTGACTCAAGCGCTATTGACTTGCTGTCAGATGTTTATAATAAAAAAACTATTGATGATTTTAATTATGACTATCTAAACAAAGATAATATTACATATAGAGATTTAACTGATGTATTAGTATCTGAAGAAATATATGAAACAACTAAGGAAGCTATTGATAAAATATCATCTATAGGTAAAGGTATAGTGTTAAAAGACGTATCAAGCAAAATTCAAGATGATGTTAATACAAAAATAGACACAACTAAACTTCCATTATTTCAATATAAAAAGAAAAAATATAGAAAAGTTGAGAGTCTTAAAAAACCAGAGGGTGTGTCATTGTACATCGAAGAAGGCAAGCCTTTATTTGTAGATAAATATGGAACACACAGACCTACGGCAACTGAAAAAAACCAAATGACAGGTATATATATGAGTGACTCCATGTTAAGGCCTATTAAAGATCAAGCACAAGAAAGTAAAACTACAATAACTGAGAGTGAAGATATCACGAGCATTCCTATAGATAATAAGTTTGTGGCAAGAATAAAAGATAATAAGGTTGTTGAAATAGCGGATAATGATGGTAATGTAGTTGACGAGGCAACAGCGCGAAAATTAGAAAAGAAAATCATTGACAAGCAGATTATCCCTCTAGCAGAAACTGATTTTATTTCTCAAGAAAGAATTGAACAACAAGCTTTAGAAGACACGATTGAGTCCTCAAAAAGCCCTAGGCAAATTGCTAATGTAATACAGCAACTACAGCGAGTAGATAAAACAGAGACCCAAATAAAGAAAAGTGAAGTAAAAGATTCTTACTCTGGATTAGGCGCCATGTTTGCGTTAGGTGTAAAATTTACGCCAGAAAGCGTTAAAGAACAAACAGGGTCTGCAAATTTAAAAAAAGAATTTGGCTTTCCGTTTATGCAGTCTTGGATTCGAAAGGATGGCGTAAGCATTTTAGATGGTTTTGTAGATGAAAACGGTAAAAAATATACTGCTGATCAAGTAGAAAATTTTATTACTGAATACAAAACACAAAAACAATATGTTGACAAGGCTGATGATACAAGCGGGCCTTTACTAGACGCTAAAGAAAAGTTTACTGAACTCACAGGATTAAAAGCTACCGCTACAAATATTAAGAAGGTAGCTGAGTCTCCTTCGATAGAGGAGCTGCAAGACCAGGCTTTTTTAGAAGAAAGAAAAATTGAAAGAGATAAAATTAAAGGTATAAATGCCGATGCTAAAAAGATAATTGATGATGAAGTAAAAAGAATTATAGGAGAAGAAACTCCTGTGGATACCGAGGAAAGAAAAGAGTTTCTGGCAGATATCAAAAAACAAGTAGATGTTGCTATTGAAAGATTAACAAAACCATTCAATACAATAACCGACAGACTGGTAACATTAAATTTTGAAAGACTAGGTGCTGGAATAAAAAGCTCATTAATCACGGGCAGGGGTAAAATAACCGAAGGAATCAGAAGCACACCCATTCCTAAAGTAGACCAAGTATTAGGCATCAACAACAGTACGGTTGTTTATAATACTATATTTGAACCTATCTATAAAGCTTACGCTAAATTTTTAGGTGAATTTGATGTAGTTAACAATAAAGTTGACAGAGCGCAAAAGCTTTTAACTACAAAAGGTAAAGCTAAAAATTCTAATGAAGTTAAAAAACAATCATTAGAAATAGGTGTTTATTTACATGCATTAGAAAGCGAAGCCAACCAGGTTGATGGTAAGTTTAGTGAGCTATCACCTTCTGTTAAAGACATGCTTGAAAAAACCATAGACTATTACAGGCGTGTCGGAAATAGTATAGATGCAAAAACTTTGCAAGAGATAGCGGATAAGTTTGAGCAAGACGGTGATATGACAGCAGAAAGTATTTTCTCAATGTTAAATCCTGGACAAAAACAAGCAGCTAGAATCTTAATAAATCAAAATAAATCTCTTTACAATCTAGCAAAATCTGCTGCAACAAGAAGAGGTAGAAATTTTGTTGCTTTAGAAAACTATAATCACCGTCAAGTATTGCAAACACAAGATCAAAAAAACATTGATGTCGCTGCCGAAGCAGAACTTTTTAGTGAAGGAGCTGGAACATTT
>Ga0075463_10000510_pt1 | contig 12453 bp, 10 predicted proteins | sample DEB08_DNA_14_FD_77579 | JGI IMG/M metagenome (GOLD analysis project Ga0075463, IMG submission 77579) | Aqueous microbial communities from the Delaware River and Bay under freshwater to marine salinity gradient to study organic matter... | ecosystem: Environmental > Aquatic > Marine > Coastal ...
CCAAAAGCAGCAGGAGCAGGTTTTAGTGATGTATTTAAAATAATTGTAGGAGCAATATTAATTATATATGGACCTGGCTGGATAGACGCATTAACAGCAGAAGCACAAGTGGCAGCAGGGGTTGCAAATACAACTGGAGTTACTACACAAGCATCCCAAATGGCTATAGCAACGTATGGACAAGTAGCAGCTTGGGGAATATCAACACTTGGTGTGGGGCTCGCAATGTCGGGTGTTGTCGGATATATGACACCGGAAAGTCCTTCAGAAGCAGGAGATAGTTATCTCTTTGACGGACCTCAGAATAATACAAAACAAGGAATACCAGTGCCTTTACTATATGGGGAACTCATAGTAGGCGGAGCACTTACAAATATTGGCTTTATAGACTATAAAATAAGTTATCAACAGACAGGATATACAATTATTTCTCCAGATTCAAGTTCACCTAATGGTTCATACGGAGATTCAGGACAGAGTGCAGGTGGACACAATAGAGCAGGTGGGGGCGGAAATGGAGCGTCAGGACAAAGTAAATGAAGAATATAGGTAGATTTTATAATTTAACAAATGGTGGGCAGGCTCAGGGAGCCGGGTCAAGTTCATCTATAGTAAATAGTCCAAACGAGTATCAAACAGCAGTTGTTTATGATCTTATATCAGAGGGTCCAATTCAAGGACTTGTAAATGGCACTGACTCTATTTATCTTGACCAAACTGCAGCAACCATTGGGTCCGCAGGAGTTAAACATAATATTGCAGAAAGTTTAAATGCTTCTTTTACAGCCAGCACACTAACTATTGTAGATAATGTAGGAACTATGTTTAGTGGATTATCAGTAAATGATGGGGACAGATATATAAATATAGCGGGAGCAAAGAAAGCTATTTCAAGTGGACTAAGTATGACTGCAGGAAGTAATGTTGTAACTGCAAGTTCAAGTTTCTTTAATTCAAATGATGTTTACATACCGGGAACTGTTGATGGAATGAAACAATTCGTAACAGTAAGCGGAGCAGGAGTAAATGGCGGAGTTCTTCGATCAGAAATAATTGCTTTTACTTCAGCAACTTCTGTGCAACTAGCTTTACCTGCTTCAACCACAGTATCAAATGTAGACGGAACAGTGGATAAAGTAGGAAAAATAGATTCAATTACAAATTCAACAACAGCAGTCATATCAAATATATCAGCACAAGGAACAGATGTAAGGGATGTTTCAAATGTTACTGCGTTTACAACTACTCCAAAAAGAAATATTTCAGATACTCCTATTTATAATCATGGAGCATTTCAATATGCTTTTATGAATGGATATAGAGATCAACCTGTTCTTCAAAATTTTCCAGGTATTGGAAGCGCTTCAATTGTACATTCTGCAAATACAGAAATAAATCAAACAGATCTATCTTCTATAACAGGAAGTCAAAGTAATATAACAAGTGGAGGATATCATTCAACAACTGGAAATGCAACTGCATCTCCTATTACAATTTCTGCTAGCACAATGGGTATAAGCAACCAGCCCGAAATAGACAAACTTAAATTAACTTTTAAATTTCCAATGATGCTTGCAAGTAAAAAAAGCTCTGGAGATGAAGCTCCTGCACATGTTGAGTTACGAATATTTTTAGGATTTAAACGAGCAGGAGATTCTTCATTTACGGAAGTACAGATATTTGGTCCAACGAATGCACAAATTAGTGCAAGACCTACAGGCAGAAGAACTTCAAATTTTAGAGGTCGTTTAGGAATGAATACTGGATTTGTTGAAGCAGAAACAAAAGCACCTTTCATTGAAACTTTTACAATTAACATGGAAGAATTTCAACCTTTCTCAGATTTTCAAGTAAAAGTTGAAAGAGTTAATCCTACAAATGCACGACACGGCGACTACGACCATAATAATCCTTGTACTTTACAAACAATTGAAGCAGTAGTAGACGATAAACTTTCATATCCTTTATCTGCTTATGGTGCTCTCATTTTTGATGCACAGTCTTTTGGAAAATTACCTGTTCGTGGTTATCATGTTCGAGGAAGATTATTACAAGTTCCTACAAACTATTTTCCCCGAACAGAAGGAAATAGAAGTGTTGCAGGGTATGATAGAAATGTAAGCACAGGAGTCGACGAAAATTCTTATCAACAATGGGATGGAAATTTTAGAGGAGATAAATCAACTTTTAATGGAGCTCATGTAAATCATCAACCAGTTTATACAGATAATCCAGCATGGGTATTTTATGACTTAGTGACAAATGATAGATATGGAGTTGGAAAATATCTTGATGCTTCACAAATTGATAAATACGAATTATTTAGAATTGCAAGATATTGTGATGAGCTTGTAAGTGATGGAGAAGGCGGAACAGAACCACGATTTACTTGTAATCTATATCTATCTCAAGCAGCAGAAGCTTTAAAAGTATTAAAAGACGTCACAAGTATATTCCGAGGAATGATGTTTTGGCTAAATGGTGAAATACAATTCTCTCAAAATAGATTTCAAAGTCCTGTATATACTTTTTCAAAAGCAAATGTAATTGCAGGAAAATTTGCATATACATCTACAAAATCTCAATATAGAAGTAATCAAGTGAGAGTAACATGGAATGATCCAGATTCTATGTATAAAAAAGCAGTAGAAATTGTCGAAGATACAAATAATATACTAGAAACTGGAAAAATAGTTTCAAAAGATGTTGTAGCATTTGGATGTACATCAAAAGGACAAGCACATAGATTTGGTAAGTGGACACTTCTCTCAGAAATTATGGAAACAGAAGGAATTAGTTTTGAAACTAGTTTCAATGGTGGATTTTTAAAACCTGGAGATGTAGTAAATGTACAAGACGCAGACAGAGACCATATACGATTTAGTGGAAGAACTTCAGAGAGTAATACTACTACTACAATCAATGTAGATAGTGCCATAAATTTATCAAGCGGTAATACTTTTGAACTTTCAATTGTATATCCAAGTGGCGGTGCATTTCTTGGACAAGAAAGTGCAACAATTAATAGTGTTTCATACATAAGAGGAGACTATATTCCTCAAGCAACAGTGGGTGGAAGTTTAGTAACTCTTGATACAAGCGCAGAGGTAGCAAATGCTGTCGATGATAGTGGAAATGTATTAGTACTAAATTGGAATCCAAATAGCAGAGTTGAAACTAAAACTATTTCAAGCACAGGAAGTTCTGTAACTGCAATACAAGTATCAAGCGCATTCAGTAGTGCGCCTGCTCAAGATATGCCTTGGGCAATCAAAGAAATAAAAGCAGACGGATCTTTAGATGATGGTTCTGCAAAACAATATTTAATTACTGGGGTGAATGAGTCAAATAAAGGTCGATATGAAATAATAGGAATAAAATACGAATCAAGTAAATTTGATTTAGTTGATAGAGGATATAAATTACAACAAGATCAAACAATCAGAGCGCTTCCTTCTTATACAGATGAAGTACCCGTTCCAAAATCCGTAACTTTATCACTAAAACAAGACATAAATCCTAGTGTAGAAGATGATACATCCGTAACGGGAACTGCAAAAATTATAAGACTACAATGGCAACATCCAACAAGTATAAGAACAGATAGTTCAGGAAATGCTGTTAACTCTATTTATGAACACTTAAACTACTACGAGATAGAACATAATGCAAGTGGCAGACCTGTTTATGAAAAAATATTTGCGACAAAAGATACAAGTTTTATAGATATTCCATTAACTTCATATGGAGTCTTTACTTTTAGAATCAGAACAATAAACACAGAGCAAATGAAATCAGCAGTTGTTCAAAAATCTATTGAAGTAGGTAATCAACAAGCATTACCAAGTCCAACACAAATTGGAAGACTGTTCCCAGGTGGCTCACTTAATGCAGGACTTAGTATTGATTCAAGTACTGGAGTCGCAACAATTAGTTCTTCTACTTATACTTTCTTTTCTAGAAACGAAGAAGAATTTATACTTTCTGGCACAGGTACAGGAAATACACAACAAGCTTTTAATGGAATGGGAGCAAGTGCAGAAGCATACTTATTATTTGATGCAGATGCAACTTCAGATCATCTCAAAGCAGTAGAACTAAAAACTGATACAGCAGCACAAGATGCTGATGGAAATGCTTTTAATTTTGAATACTTTGCAGAAGTTGGAGCAGCAAATGCAGGCATATCAAGTGCTTCAGGTACTGTAACTATTGAAAATGAAGAAGGAACTGTGACAGGTTCAAGTACTTCTTTCTTAAGTGACTATAATATAGGTGATTTATTTATTGTTGGAGCTGCGGGTTCTACTCGTTTTATGGCAAGAATTAATAGAATAACATCTGATACTTCTTTGGAACTTGATACAGTTGTACCAAGAGCATACTCTGGAACTTCTATATTTAAACAAAGTTTTAAACCTGATGTTGTAAGAGATACTATTATTGCAAAAGTTGTAACAAGTTCAGGAACTGTCTACACTTTCGAAATAATATATGCACTTACAGCAGGAGTCGTAGGAGCAGATGGAGCAGATGGTCCAAAGACTCTTACACATTTTGTATACCATCAAGCAAGTTCATCAAGTGCACCTGCCACTCCTTCTGCCTCAAGTTATACTTTTAGTACAAATAGCTTTACTAATTTAACAAGTGGCTGGGCAACAACTCCACCAACCTTTGCGGCTGGAAATGCCAATAAATATTGGTATTCATACTTTACAGCAACTGAAAATACAGCAGGTGGAGACACAGCATCAGGAAGTAATTTAACTTTTCAAGCTTCTCAACAAGGTATTGGATTTAGTGGACTTGTAACTTTTTCAAGTGGTAATTTAGTTGATACTTCCACTAGTACCACTTATAATCCAGCAACTGTAGTAAATGCAGGAACTACAACTATTGATGGCGGAAAAATAACAACAAATAGTATTACTGCAAACCAAATAGCGGCAGGAGAAATATCACTCACAGGAAATCTAGTAACAGGAACACTACCAGCATCATCAGGTGGAACAGGATTAACAAGTATTGCAACTTTAACAAATAGTGGTATTAGTATAAGTGCAAATGGTACATTAAATGGAGCAGGCGGGGGACAAGTAACTGCAGCAGGTATTGGAGCGCATCCAACAAGTACAACAATTCCAACAGCACTCTCCGACTTATCTGGAACATTAGCTGCAAACAAAGGGGGAACAGGATTAACAAGTATTTCTACTTTATTAAATTCAAATATTTCAGCTTCAAGTATTGGGTTAGGTGCAGTCGCAAACTTAAGTTCTGCAGGTCAATTACAAGCAGCTTTTAGTTCAGATACAAGTATGAGCGCAGGACAAATAAAAGTAAGTTCAAGTTCAATGACTTTTGGAGATAGTCAAAGTATATCAAGCAATTCAATATTAATAGAGGCAAGTAGCTCAAATGGGGCAAGGATAATTATAGCAGACTAATGGCAAATAGAGTATTAATAGGAAACAGATCGTCGGGAGGATATGGACTATATGTATCCAAAGCAAATAGTAATGTACTAACTTGTGATAATAAAGACTTACTATTTAGTTCAAATGGAAAAGCAAGTGCAGGACATCTTGTATATGCAGGAGGTTCTCAATCTTCTCTTTCGAGTAGTTTAAATTTCTTAACAACAGGAAGCAAAGATAATCTAGGATATATTCCTTTAGTAATTACAAGCGAAGCTGAGAATAGAGTATGGAATTGGGGGTCAAAAAGCCAAGGAGCTGCTCAAATTCAATTAACACAGAATAATGTTTCAATGTTTACTTATACCAGTAGCACTTTAACACCTGCTTTAATAAGACCGTTTCCCGCAAATAATGTTGACGGAGTACTAGAAGTAAGAAGAACAGGTGTAGGTGACTATGGTAATAATACAGGAGGCACTCAAGCTTGTACAAATTTAGATTTTGTTGTTTTAAAAATTCCTTGTGCCTACGGCTATATGAATAGTACATATTTTTAATCATGGCAAATAGAGTATTATTAGGAAATCGAGCAACAGGAGGGTATGGAATGTATGTTTCTGAGGCAGGACAAAATGTTCTTACTTGTAATAAAAGTAAATTACTATTTTATACAGACTCAGGAGAAACAGGAAGTTCTTTTGTAGCAAAAGGCACGCATCAAGCCGTACCTTTTTCAGGAGGAACAGGAAGTACTGCTCCAGTTACAAAAAACACAGTAAATTTAAGCAGTGCAAGTAGTGCTAGCTTAAGTTATCAAAATTTAGGTAGCAGTAACTTTTTGTACACTGCTAAAAATTCACAATCAAATGCATCAAGTAGTGACTTTGAACGAGGAGCAAACTTTTCTTCGGTAGGAGCTACAGGCGCAACAATAAACAGACTTGGTAATGGAGATACCTATGATGTAGTAGTATTTAAGAAACTAAGCACTAACGCATTATATTAATTATGGCAAATAGAATATTAGCAGGAAAAAGAGCAACAGGAGGACACGGACTCTATGTTTCAAGAACAGGAGAAGATGTACTTACAACTACAAATCCACTAGCTTTTGACTCAAGAGCAGGCAATTCACCTGTAATACATGATGCAGGAGAAGGAATACTAGGCACAACAGCAAATTCCCAAGCAACAATTACACATAATTTAGGATATACTCCTTTATTTGCAGTAAGATGGTGTACACAAGCTGAAATAAGTGGCGGAGTTGCAACAAAAGTGTTCGATCCTCGATATAGTCATATGGTTAGTATTACTTATCCAGAAGGTATTGCTGAAATTCAATTAGTACCTTATGGAATATTTGTAACTCCAAGTTCTTCAAATTTAGTAATAAGAAGATTTATGCTAACTGGAGGAGATTCCGTATACTATTCATATATAATTTTTAATGAACCCGATTACACAGGAGGACTCGGACTATGATATATAATATTTTTTATGACAGTAATAAAGAAATTGCTTGGTCATGCACTGCAAATGTAACTGACGAAATAAAAACAGAACAAAAATCTGCTCATAACTATGACTTTTTAAGTTATGATTGCTCAGCTGTACCTAATGGAGAAGATTGGTATATCAATGCAGATGGCGATGCCGTTGTAGAAAAAGCAGTTTTTGATCCTTCTTACAGCACAACTACACCAAGCGTTGATAGCACCGTAACTGTAACAGGCGTACCTGTAGGAACCGAAGTGTTTTTAGATGGAACTTCAGCAGGAACAATGTCAGATACAACATTAACATTTACAGCTCAGGAAGCTGGAGATTTTGAAATAGAATTTAAAAAAGATAAATACAAAGATTACTATAATGTAATCACAGTATCGAGGTATGCATAATGAATGTAAATTTAGCAAAAAGTGGTGCGACTCCTCAAACAAAAAGAGCCGCATACTATGAAACTTTAGCAGATCAGTTAGATAAACTTTACCATGATATAGATAATGGCAAGCTTGGTGATGACGCAAAAACGTCAACCTTCTATCTAGGTAGAAAAGCAGTAAAAGACAAATATCCCAAAGGATAAAGGATAATGATTTCACATTCCAAAAATAATCCTTGACATCAGGTGTTATTTTTTGGTATAATTAATTCATTGGAGGTATAAGAAATAACCATGAGTGCTGGTAATTACAACATAAAAATAGATCAGGGATCAGATTTCTCGTTACAGCTTACTGTTCAGGAAGATGGATCTGCAAAAAACCTTACAGGCTTTAGTGCACGTGCACAGATGCGCCCCACAATCGATTCTAGTACTCTTACCGCTACGTTCACTTGTACAATATCAAATGCTAGTAGTGGAATACTGACTATGGCGCTTGCAAATACACTAACAGACGATATAGATGTGGGACAGTATTACTATGACTTAGAGTTATTTACAAGCACTACCTCACAAAGACTTATACAGGGAACAGCAACTGTAGCTGGTGAAGTAACAAGATGAGCCGTATAGGGCAAAATAGACTTGCAAGAACAAATGTTATTGCAGCTCATCCTACAATTTCTATTACGGAAAGCGCACTCAATGATGTAATAGCAAACATTACAACTACTTCACAATCAATACAGGTAGAACAATTTTTTCGTGCATTTGTAGCAAGTGATGTAGTTTCAACTACACATAATACAATATCAGTAGCAAATGTACAAGACGCAATAGAACAATTAGAATCTCAATTTTCAAGAGGAACAACAGATCCTACAACAAGTAGTGAAACATATCTTGACGATGGAGATTTATTTTATAATACAAATACAAATCAATTAAAGGTTTATAGAGATGGAGCATGGCAAATTCTTCTTCAAGCAGAGGGAGACATGGATACATTAGATGGGAGTACATTTTAAATGGCAACAACAATTACAGTAGTTGAAGATGTAACAAGCGTTAGTATTAGCGCAATCTCGCCCACTGATGCATCAACCAATGCTGCTAATTTAACATTTACACCTCACAATGTTATAACTGCTACTAACGTACAAGATGCGTTAGAACAATTAGCAGATCAGTTTTTTAGAGGAAATGACGTACCGAATGCAGGTACTACAAATTTAGAAGAAGGTGACTTCTTTTATGATCTGAATGATAATCAGCTCAAAGTTTACAGAGAAACATCATCAAACGTTTTTCAGTTCGTACCCCTAGCACAAGCAACAGGCGACATGGAAACAGTAGATGCGGGGAGTTTTTAAGACTCCATTAGGAAAATAAAATGGCAACAACAATTAAGATAAAAAGATCCACAGGTACTACGGCTCCAAGTAGCCTTACTGCTGGTGAGTTAGCTTATACAGGCGGAGCGGGAGCACAAGGTGGTGCTGGTTCCAGATTATTTATAGGTAATCCTGCCGATGGCAGTAATCTAATAATCGGTGGTAAATATTTTACCGATATGCTCGATCATGTACATGGTACGAACACAGCGAGTTCAGCATTAATTGTTGACTCCAACAAAAAGATAAACGAATTACTAAGTGGTAACATTGTAGTTACTGGTTCCAGTAATACTATTTCTACATCAAGTGGTACTCTTACTATTGCTCCTACAGGTAATTTAATAATTACTCACGGTGGCACAATAGATTTAGATGCTCAAGCAAACGTAATGTCTATTATTGACAATAACGCAGCTTCTCTTGATATTAAAGAAGGTTCAACTTCTTACTTAAAATTCGTAACAACAAATTCCAGCGAAAAGATAGTAGTCGGACAAGACACTACATTCGCAGATGATGTATCTTTACTTTCAGATGCAGCCGTCTTAAACTTTGGAGCAGATTCAGAAGTTAACCTAACTCATGTTGCCGATACTGGTTTACTTCTAAATAGCACTAGCGTTTTCCAATTCAGAGATTCAGCACTAAGCATCGGATCTTCTGCGGACGGACAATTAGACATCAATGCAGATACATTATTAGAAATCACAGCACCAACAGTACAATTTGATACTGATGGTCAAGTAGTATCTTTTGGAGCAGACGGAGATGTAACACTTACACACGTTGCTGATACTGCATTACGCCTTAACTCAGGCATGGCACTACAATTTAGAGATTCTGCAATCGGCATTAACTCTAGCACAGACGGACAATTAGATGTAGATGCCGACACAGAAGTTGAAATCACAGCACCAGTTGTTGATATCAATGCTTCAACATCAGTTAATATTAGCAATGATCTTAAACTTGACAGCGACTCAGCCGTCTTAGGATTTGGTGCTGATAATGATGTAACATTAACACACGTTGCTGACACAGCTTTAATGCTAAACAGCTCAATGGCTTTACGATTCAGAGATTCCGCACTAAGCGTTTCCTCTCCTTCAGACGGCACATTAGCAATCGCAGCAGATACAGAAGTTGATATTACTGCAACTACTATTGATATCAATGGTAATGCAGACATCAGTGGCTCACTTGGTGTGGGTTCAACAACAGCTTCTACTTTAAAAGTTTCAGACTTAACAAACAATAGAATTGTTATTGCAGGTGCTTCAGGTGAAATTGAAGACGACGCTAACTTTACATTTGATGGTACAACATTCGCAGTTACAGCTGCTACAGATATTACTGGAGACTTAGATGTCGACAATATCAACATCAATGCAAATACAATCTCTAGCACAAATTCAAACGGAGATATAACACTATCTCCAAACGGTACAGGCACAGTTAAAGTTCCTTCAGGTTATGATGATAGAAGTGGACAGAATTCACTTACACTTGTAACGAAAGGATATGTTGACGCAGTAAAACAAGCACTTGATATTAAAGCATCAGTACATGTAGCCTCAACAGCAAACGTTTCCTTAACTGCAGGTTCCTCAGGACTAGAAGCAGGAGATGCTATTGATGGAGTTACTCTTGTAGCAGGCGATAGGGTTCTTCTTAAAAATCAAACAGATGCCTCTGAAAATGGTATTTATGTAGCAGTTGCTTCAGGTGGAACACCAGCTCGTTCAGACGATGCTAACGCCAGTGTAGATGTTACTTCAGGTATGTTTGTATGGGTTGAAGAAGGTACTGCAAATGCCGATCAAGGTTATGTACTTACAACAAATAATGTAATTACACTAAATACAACAGACTTAACATTCACACAATTCTCAGGTGCTGGTCAAATAACAGCAGGGAACGGTTTAACAAAATCTGGTAACACAATTAATGTAGTTCCAGACAATGTAACTTTATCTGTAACTGCAGATGAAATCAAATTAAAAGGAGATGTTACAGCAACAGCACTTGGTGACTTGTTAATTGGTAAAGCGTCAGATGGCGGTTACAAACGATTAGCAGCTTCTTCAGGTGGTGCAAACTACTTATTACAATTAAACTCTTCTGGAAATGATGTTGAGTGGACAAACTCAATTGACGGAGGAACATTCTAAGGAATCTCTATATAGAGTAAGACAGGACAACCATAAATATGGCTACAATACAATTAAAGCGTTCAAATACCGCTGGTGCAAATCCTACTACTTCCAACCTTGCGTTGGGAGAAATGGGTATCAATACTAAAGACGGAAAGTTTTTCTTAAGAAAACATGTCGATGGTAATACGAGTGGTGACTCAATACTAACATATGCTCCACAGGGGATTAATGCCTTTGGAACACAAACTTACGAAGTAAAGGTTGTTACTAAAACTGCCGCTCACCCTCAAAATGGTACTGGCAGTTCTAGTGGTTATACTATTGATGGTTTAGAAAGTCCTTTCTTACTCCTTATTCCTGGAAACACATATAAATTTGATCAAGCAGATTCAAGTAATAGTTCACATCCTCTACGATTTTATTTAGAAGCAGATAAAACAACTGCATATACAACAGGTGTTACTACAAATGGTACAGCAGGCTCATCTGGAGCATATACTCAAATCGCTGTTACTACATCAACTCCCCAAGTTTTATACTATCAATGTTCATCACATGGTTACATGGGTTCAGCTGCTTACTCTGTTTCAGACGCAATAGCAGATGGTAAAATAGGAACAGCTCAAATAGCAACGAATGCTGTAACTTCAGCAAAAATTGCTCAAAACTCAATTCTAACAAAACATATTGATGATAACCAAATAACAGCAGATCAAATAGCAGATGCTACAGTTACTACAACTCAGATTGCTGCAAATACTATTGCAACAGGAAACATTGCAGATAATGCAATAGATGGTACAAAGATCGCACAAAATAGTATTCTTACTAAACATATAGACGATAATCAAGTCACAGCAGATCAAATAGCTGATGCAACAATTACAACAACACAAATAGCAGCGAACACTATTGCTACAGCAAACGTTGCAGACAACGCTATTGATGGAACAAAAATAGCATCGAATAGTATTCTTACTCGACATATTGATGATAACCAAATTGGCATAGATCAGTTAAATGTATCAGATGGTTCTAGTGGACAAGCACTTACAACTGATGGTAGTGGAACATTATCTTTCTCTACTATTTCAGGTGGTGGCAGTGCTTCAGATAGTTTTAAAACTATTGCTATCTCAGGACAAAGTAGTGTAGTTGCAGACTCTTCTACAGACACATTAACACTAGCAGCAGGAACAGGAATCACACTTACAACAAATGCTAGTACTGATACTATTACAATTACAGGAACAACAGGAATATCAGCAAATGCTGTAAATGCAACACACATAGCAACTGGAGCAGTCGGACCAAGTGAACTTGCAGCTACTGCAGTAACAGCAGGCTCTTACACAAACGCAGACTTAACAGTTGATGCAGACGGTCGTATTACAGCAGCATCAAATGGTGGAGCAGGAACAGTAGCAGACGGATCAATTTCAACAGCTAAATTAGCAGACGATGCAGTCACTGCAGCAAAACTTGCAGATACAGCAGTAACAGCGGGAACATACGGTTCCACAACTGTTTCACCACAAATTACAGTAGATGCACAAGGAAGAATAACAAATGTATCAAATCAGACAATC
>Ga0075463_10000512_pt1 | contig 12445 bp, 19 predicted proteins | sample DEB08_DNA_14_FD_77579 | JGI IMG/M metagenome (GOLD analysis project Ga0075463, IMG submission 77579) | Aqueous microbial communities from the Delaware River and Bay under freshwater to marine salinity gradient to study organic matter... | ecosystem: Environmental > Aquatic > Marine > Coastal ...
GAAACGCTACATCTATAACGGTAATATCACGGGGAGGAGTAGCACCATTGGCCCCGATGTTTGCACCAATTTGTTGCAAGCTATCGCCAAAACGAGCAACGTATGCATTTAGTGTACTAAAGTCACTGCTTACATCAAGTTTAATAATTGAGCTTTGTGATCCTTCACCATAAATTTTTGCATATGTTGGAATAATAATAGTTTCAGAAATTAAATACGTACCAGCTGGGAAGAATAAACTGCGTCGAACTTCGGTGTTTGCTTCTCTACAAAACAATTCATATAAAGCTCTATTAATTGCAAGTGTGTCGTCAGTTACACCGTCGCCTACTGCACCAAAGTCTTTAACACTTGCCATGTCATCGAGTTTACTTTGTAAAGTTCTCGTTACGGGCTGATTTGAAGTAGGTCCTGTTTGCACTGTATATCCAGCATCAGCACCTTTATATGTATACGTACTTGCTAGATTTAAAATATCAGAAAATTCTGTTAGTACTTCTGTGTTACCAATTACAGGAGCACCTTCTGATAAGGTACCGTTACCAATATAAAGTTTTCTGGTGTTAGTTGCCCAACCAAATTCCGCACCGGCTAACTGCGGAAGGTTTTCCGATAAGCCCTTGCGGTGTGTAATTCGTGAAATTTGTACAATAGCCATTTGTTGTTTTCCAATATCTTATTAACTATATTTATCCGCTAACTTAATACTCGCCTTGCATTGACAAAGTCACTCGAAGTAAATTGGGCAACACTGGTGGCGTACCTTCATGCACAATACTGCCATTATATTCAAGCAGCTTTCCTGGTTCTGGAAACTCCCTGTGTTCTACGCCATTATTGTTATAAAATATAGTTTCACCGCCCCAACTTTTATCCCACTCTTGGTTCAAGTAAACAAGATATGTTGTTCTGTTATTTACTTCTTTTGAAAAGTCACTGTGAGGATGACCATTTTGTCCTATAGTTTGTCCGTTAATAATAAATCTCCAAGTAACAAAATTATCACCTGCTAGATTACAAATTTTATCGTAAACGTGTCGCCACACAGGAGATGCTGTCTCCCACTGTTGATTGTTGTTTGCTGTAAATCTTTTGTTGTTGTCAAACAGCATGTAACACCACCACCACTGTCCGCCTGACATTTGCTGGTACTGCCACTGTGGTTTGTTTTTAAATTCATTACAAATTTGTTCAAGTTCGCTTGAGTCAAAGAAATTGTGTATAGTATTCTTCAACACGTTTCCACCATTCCTTCCTCCAGAATTCAAATTCATCACCTTCAATTATAAACTCTTGATATTGAGGATCGTCTATGATTTGATGATTTTCATCTAGGTTAGGTTTTACGCACATTAGTACAACACCTTTGCGTATATTAGTACCATATACTTCATTGTGTGCTTCGCTGTACGCTGCAAGTTGCATAAAATATTCGTCAATCCACTCACGCTTTTTAGGTTTGTTTGATTGTTTAAAATCCATAATTGCCGGATCACCTTTGTGTAGTCCTACGCAATCTGTTGTTCCAGCATAAACACCTGGAAAATACAGCGGAACTTCAGTACCCCAGTATTCGTTTGCATTTACTAAACCTTCTGTAATAACTTTTTGTGCCATGTCATGGCTTGGCCAACTAAAAGGGTTAGATCCTTTTTCTTTTAGCTCGCCAGTTAATACATAATGTTCCAAGTAGGTATGCATACGTGTGCCGCGGTTAGCAGCTTCAGTTGTAATTTGCTGAGCCTTTTGGACACCAACTCGCTTCTTCCAGTTTGCCAGTGCTTGTTTCTTTTCTTCAGATTTTGTTTTATCCAGTATAGTTGTTACACTTGGAAGTTTTTCACCAGTTGGTGTTGCATATAAACGTCTACCGTTTACTGTTTCACGTGATAATGGTTTGTATTCATATTTTGGATTGTACATTATAATGGAAGACCTGTTTGGTATAGATTTTTTTGTTGTAATGGTAATAAATGTAAATTAGGATGTCTTTCTAGCATTAATCTGTGACTGCTAGATAGAATTCTATAAAGTTTTCTATTACCAAATTTCATATTGCCTTTTGTTTTTTGATCTTGTTTTGCAGTATCATACAAGAACAATTCAAACTGATCGTGAACCACACGGTCTGTTTGCAAAAACGAGATTAATTCATTAATATAATATTTTAACACACTATTATTGTTGTTGTCAAATACTTTGTGACTAATTGCACGTTCTAAAATTCCCAACAGATACAGGCGATATTGGGGAGGTAAACTTTCAACAGTCATGTGCTGGGGTCTATACATTGCCACGTTTACAATTTGTAGTGCTTTATTTTTTGTAAACCAGTTACTCCACCAATTTAATATCTCATTGATATAAAAAATGTTGTGCAAACTCCAAACAGGTTGAACTATCATTGTTACGTTTGGAATATTAACTAACTTTGCAATGTTTTCTTCTACATCTGCAAATTTTGCAGGCCAACGAATATACTCATAATTTTCGCCTACACTGTCAATACTTGCGGCTACTGTAACATTTTCAAAATGTGCTAACGCATCAATAATATCTGAATTTAATTTAGTCAAGTTGGTGGTAATACTTAAAGAGGCCTGAATATTGTTTTCAACAATCCAGTTAATAAGTTTAATTGCACCTGGTTGAATCAAAGACTCACCACCCAGCAGTGTTACAGTAATATGTTTTTTCTTGTCGGCTGAAGCTAAAATATGTTTTGTTATTAAATGCCAGTGGTTATTGTTTAAACTAATATCTTTATTAAGTTGTACTGGAACAGTCAAGGTATGTGTAGTTGCATACTTGCTACTAAATGTTGGCGAGCAAGTTTTACAAGCTAGATTACACAAATTAGAAAATTTTATTTTATAATGATGACTATTAACTTCGCCGGTTTCTAAAAATGTATTAACTACATCTTCGGCTGTATTCATTAAACTAAGAGTTCTTTCAGAAGTGCCAGTAGTTGCTTCAGAGTCAACACACTGCTGACATTCGGCACCTAGTTGACCTTGTGTTACGTTACTGGCTATTTGTTCAATTGAGCTATTGCCTACTACGCTACAACAACAGGTGTGTTTGAACAGTGCTTTTTGTAATTGAGGATTTCGTTGTCCATCAAATTCAACTTGCATTTGATGTGTTTGAAAAGGGTGCAAGCAAATATGAGGATTATCTTTGATCCACTTGATTTTATCCTCATATGAAAAATTGTTCCATGTGCCAGTACTAGTTATTTTCAAGTGACTCACATTCTTTAACGTTTCCTTTTTCTCCACAGTGTGGACAAAAAAGTGTTAACCTTTCAATTAGTAGTTGATTTTCCATAGTTGCATAAGTGAACCAACCTTTGCACTTAGTACATGTTAAGTGCCAAATTATTTCTTTGACGGCTTCAAACATTTATTTCTTTCTTGTTTACACTTGCCACAACAAGTACCAATTAGATGATAGCGTTTTTTATCGCCTTGTTTTACACTATTACAAATACACAGGTACATTACCGTCGATCCTGATAATCCTTAATAGCCGCTTTAATTGCATCTTCGGCAAGAACACTGCAATGTATTTTTACTGGAGGCAACGCAAGTTCTTCCGCAAGGTCTGTATTTTTAATCTGTTGCGCTTCTTCTAAACTTAAACCCTTAACCCATTCAGTTACAAGACTAGAACTTGCAATAGCACTACCGCAGCCATAAGTTTTAAATTTAGCATCTGTAATAACATTATCTTCTATTTTGATTTGTAGTCGCATTACATCGCCACATGCTGGTGCTCCCACCATACCAGTGCCAATGTTATCTGCAGGATCCCATTTGCCTACATTTCTTGGATTTTCATAATGATCTATAACTTTGTCTGAGTAAGACATACATACTCCTTGTTAACTAGAAGCCTTGTTCAATACCGCTATCCTGCCCTGGCCATTGACCATCTGTTCTAGATTTTTTAGGGTCACAGTGTTCACACGAACACTGTTGACATACATCATTTCTACATTTATCGCATTCCTTGCCACAATGATGTTTACATTTGCAATTTCTACATTCTAAATCCAACATATTAAAATCCTTTTACATATGTTGTGTATTTACTCATCGTGTTGAATTAACTCTCCATCATCAACAAGCCAAAGGTAATAAGCACTTGACTTACCAACTGTATCGTACCCATCGCAACCTTCAATGTCATTTTCTTTGTATTCTAACCCACCACATACGGGCCAACCTTCGATATCACTATAATAAAATTTAAGTTGCTTAGGATCAAATGGTGCTGTTAGTTCTAACTCTCCTTGAAAAAATGTACCTTTTTCAAACTGCTGTCCGTAAAAAACACATTCACCATCTTCTTGCATACTAGCGTATACTTCCTGGTTTTCAATTACTTCAAAGCCTTCTTCATCAAGCTCGCCTGCATCCAAGTTATGACTCCAAATTTCATTGTTGTTTTCATCATACACTTCAATTGTACAACTACTGCTCATTTCAACTCCTGACTCGTGACACATATTGTCACAGTCGTGCCATTGCCCAGGATAAAATGGTTGTAGTTCTTGCGGAACTCCGGTTTCATTATCCCAATCAAATGCATATTCTTCTAAATTAATTTTTTGATCTTTAAAATAATCATATGCTCTGCGTCGGACTTTTCCCATTACTACTTCACCACCGTACCCATACATTGCTACAGTATAAGTCCGTGGAGTAAACTTCAGAGTGTTGATTAACTCTTGCTTTTCTTCTTGCGTTGCCATAAAAATCCTTAATCGTTAAATGTTTGTGTAAAGATGCGTCCGCGATATTTAAATGTGATTACTTCCCCAGCTTGTATTCTAGTAGGCTCTTGAGTACAAACTGTTTGCTTTTCAACTTCTTGACGTGTAATACTATTGCCACCTTGTCTGTTAGCAACATCTGCACCAACAATAGCACCCAAAACAGTCATGGCATCTTTGCCTTTGCCGCCGCCAAATTGGTTACCAATTGCTCCACCAATTATAGCACCTACTACAGTATTACCTGTATTTTGTTGAACATATCGTCTGTCAACAGTTACATACTCGTCGTGGCATACTCTGTTATATTGAGTACGATAAATTGGTTGGATGTCAATTACTTCAGCTTCGCCGTAATTACCTGCATAAGCAGCGCCGGTCCATAAGCCTACAACAAAAAAGGTAATCATAACCAATAATTTTTTCATGATTTAAGTCCTCTGTTTTATTATAAAGTATACAACAGATGATGCTAGTTGTCAAGTATTTATTTGAAATTCTTTGCTAAAAGGTGCAATTTTTTTTGAAAAAAACTTGGTTGGGCAAAATTTGCACTGAGGTATTGAATTGTCCAAATTTTGAAAAAATTCTTGTGAATATTCATCCCAATTTTCTGGTGACAATGCAATATAACTGTTTAACAAATTTTTATCTTCATCTGTTAAATCAACTGTAAACTGTTGGGCAAACTCGGGCATTAGTGCAACTGGTCCACATTTATACATTTTTCCTCTGATAAAATGATAGTTTTTGTGCCGTGCAAATCCACATACGCTGTGTGCTTCTTCGGGGTCACTGTTATAAAATCTAAATTGTGAAGGAGCATACTCAATTAAATTTGCGTTTATAAAATCATTTTGACAATACATTGATACTTGTTTATTGTTTTTGTCAATGTATCTATATGCAAATTGCGCTGGAAGATCTTCTTCTTCTTTAAGATCTTTCTTGTATACAGGACCTTCAAGAAAATCATATAACTGCTTTTCAAATCCTTCTATGTGATCAGCATTGTGCAGACTTACACCTAACCAAATTTTATCTCCTAGTATATCATATAAACCTTTTACAGCATTTAAACGTGTACCATTTGACAAAATTTGTACTGGGCAGTTGGGCCACAACTCTGAAATACCAGTTGCCCATTCTTTTATTGAAGGATTTAGTAGAGGTTCACCGCCAAGGATGGTTACTTGTTTAATATCAACTTTTGTTGCCCAGAAAGCATAATCATCTTTGTAATCTTTCCAGTGTTGTGTGCCGGTAAATTTGTAATTATTGTATCTATTACAATTTTCGCAAGTTAAATTGCAGACATTAGTAACGTAAAATTCAATCTTGTCGATTATTCGACGATCTGTCATAATGTTTATTTTTTCATTGCACGTTTAGCGGCTTTTTTAACAATTTGCTCGGCTTTGTCAACTGGCATTTCTTCTGGATCTGAACGGCCTGCACCTTTGAAAACAATCTTGTCTCCTTCAACATTGAACATTTCGCCAAGTTCTCTTTGGCTCATGTCTATTAGAGATCGTTTGCTAACCGAAGCACCTTGCTGGTTGGCTAAGTGAATAAAAGTTTCGAGATCAATTTGATTTTTTGCGTTGGTGTCTTGAATTCGGCCTCTAAAGAATTCAGCTAAAGCCGCTACTTTAGTCGCATTATTGTTAGACCCTGTAAATTCAACCACACGCATTTTGATTTATCTACGTTCACGGCCAAGTGCCTTGGCTTCTAACTCATCGTCGTCAACTTCAACATCGTCAACTTCAATGTCATCAACTGCTTCAACATCATCAGCAGGTTCAGGTAGTTCATCACCGCCAACTGCTAGGTCAGCTGCTTCTTCACCTGGCACTGGAACTTCTTGACCAGTAACTACACCAAGTGCAGCTTCCAGTTGTTGCTTTGTTGTTTGAAGATTGTCAACAAGGCCAGCCATTGCATCAGTTGCATCGCTGCTAAATTGTGTTGCTTGATCTCCGCCAACTTGGTTACGGATTTGATCAACTAGTGCTGGAACTGTTTTATACTGCATTTCAGTAACGTCTTCAATCATGTCCTGAACACTGTCAACTAAATCTTGTGCAGCCAAAACTACTTGTGCTTGCTGAACTTCACTTTCGTATACGGGATTCTTTTTCTTTTTCTTTTCTTCTTTTTTAAGAGTTGCTACAGCATTAACAATCTCTTGTTCGTCAGCGTTTAGTCCTTGGCCTTTGCTAGCTTTATCTAAGGCCATCTTTGTTTTTTGATCATTCATATCAACAGCAACAACACCTTGACTTGGTGGAGTCATTTCACTTAGTTTACTAGCCAATGCTTGTTCAAGCATCATTAACTTTAGGTATGATGGACTAGTTTCACTGTTGTGAATTTCATAACTGTTGCGTTGTTCGCCGATCATTTTACGAACACGGTCAAGCATAGAATTTGCTTGAGTATAAGTAACTTTATCAAAGTTAACTTTATTTCCAAAATGGCTTTCGAGCACCCTTTTATATTGGGCACTACTGGTTTTTGTTGCTAGTTCAGTAAGTTTCATTTTTATTGAATCCCTTTTGTTGCCAGTATTTAGCCCTATCTATAAGTTTATCTAATTCAAAACTGACACTTCTAAGTCTATCTGCATCTCTATCAAGTTTTACAATTGCAGTCTCGTTGGTTACGTTGTTTGCTCGTGAATTTACAAGTTTTCTCATAAATGAAACATGTGCTGAAATACGCTCTTTGTTACTGTCGAGGTTTGCAATTTGAGATGCAACTTCATATTCTTTGTATTTTTGTGCAACACACCAACTCATAGCTGATTTGGTGCTATAGAATTTACGCACAAAATGATCCTCATCGTATACAAAAAACCCGTCTGGGTGTTTTTCAATTTTAAATCGATTGAAGACTACCCATCCGTTGTCATTGCGCATTATTAGATTAGCCTGTATTAATGGCAATTCTTTTTTTGCAAAATTGTATACTTTTTGATCTAATCTTTTTTTCATTAATTTATCACGTATGTAGCAAGTAGATAACCAACAGCGCCTAACAGTACAACTATTGCGCCGCTAGCATATTTCATAACTTGATCATTTCTGCGTTGCACAATCATTTGCATTTTGTTATCCATTTCGTCCATGGCTTCAAGCACTGCTTCTAATTTCCTAGACAAATCTTCAAGACGATTGTCTAAGTTACGATATCTTTCGGCGCAGAGTTCAACGTGCGCTTCAAGACTTTTCTTTTCAATGTCGGTTGTGGGCTCAGCATTTTTCATATAAGTATTTACCTAAATAAGCTCAAACCATATACTTGTTTGATCCCCGCTAACTTCAAGTAATCCTGATAATTTTTCAACTTCGCCGAGCCCAACAATCATTGGAATTTGATGCATATCATCTTTTAATAAACCAACCTCGTCAGCACCCTTTTTGTAAATATTTTCAAACTCTACAGAATATGTAAATTCCCAACAGTTATTTTCTACATTAAATGTGGTGTTGGATAAGTCCAAAGGCTGTGACCTCAAACTGATAACCTGTAATAGTGTTTCATAATTACGTTGTTTGTTTCTTGACTGTTCCCAAGTTTCAAGATCAACAATTTCAGCACCGGTAGCATCAACTGTTGGCAATCCAGCCGCTCTATAGCGACCTACTGTTTTAGTTGCTGTACAATCATACTTTGTGCTTACTTTAATTTGTTGATTCATGTTATTTGTTTAAATGATAAACTAGCTTTGCTTTTGATAGTAAATCATCTAGTACTTTATTGTGTTTTGCAGCTCGACGTATTTTCCTCCACAACTCATCTTCTGAAGGTTCTGGTTTTCTTACAAGTGTTCTTTTACTTACATCTTCGCCCACAGCCCGTCGATATATTGTTTCTCCACCATCTGGTGATTCAAAAATGTAACTCATATTAACCTCGAATAATTTGACTGTTAAATGCCATCAATACCCTATCTGCTTTTCCTTTATAGGGCATTGCAGAATGATTAATCCAGCTTGGAAAAATAACCAATGTTCCAGCAACATTTGGAATATCAATACTACCTGATTTTGATATAAAGTCTGTGCCTGGATCAGTGTACATTGTACGGTTAGGGTTATAAAAACGGTTAATACCATTTTTATTTTCTACATTTGAATTACCAGGTTCAATATAGTATATGCCTGACCATGAACTCATAGGGTGCGAATGCACATCATGATACCCACTGTTTTTAGTAATGTGTACCCAGGATTCATGCACTTTAACTCCTAAACGGTCTCCGGGCTGCCAGTAGCCTTTGTTAGCGTCTGCGGCGCTTTGCCAAACACGATCTCGTATCCATTCGGCTAATTTACGCACACTGTCATTGTCATACTGTAAAAAATCAAAATCGCTTTCGTATAAATTTACTTTTATGCTTGGTGTAATATTGCTTATATTTTTTGCTTCTTGTAGTTCTTTAGCAACACGAATTAGTTCATCCTTGTGTTCGCTTGCACTTTCCCAGCTATAATAATAAAAAGGGGTTGACCAATGTTGAATTACTTCCATTATTCCTCCAGCTTTAACTTATGTGCTATTGTAACACGCAATTCTTTGCAATGTCGAGTGGGTTCAAGGCCTGCATGCCAGATTTCACTATCAAAAATTAGTCCCCCGTTTGGAGTAGGGTATTGCGTGTATATTGTATCATTGTCAGGATTATGAAACACTGTGTTTCCTCCCCAAGTTGGATTCCAAAAAGGTCCAACGTAATACAAAAATGTAAAGTAATTTCCATCACCACCAATTGTGTCTTGGTGTAAATTTCCGCTTAGGCCATATGTTTGGCCGTTTGCATAAACACGATCTAAACTAAAATTTCTATTTGTAACTTGCTTAATTTTTTCAAGCATAGTTTCAGTAAAAAAAGTGTCATGGGATAGATCCATGAACCAAAATTTCAACTCGTCAGCTTCGGCGTTGTTGCTAGAGCCTGAAAATTTCCAGTTACTTCCGTTGTGTGTTGTGTCGACTACATATTTCCATTGTTCAATGTCTAATAGATCAGGATAAAATTGAATTTGCATTTTTCTCGCTCATATACTATATTAGCATATTTACAACAAAAGAAAAGCCCCGGAAAATTCCAGGGCTCTAATTTTAAAATTTAAAATTTTAAATTATGATGTTGCTAGTTTGAAACCAGTGTCTGTGGACTGTGACCCAGAAACGTCAACAGTACGAGTTTGACTGTCGCTGTTTGTGATTGAAACAGTGCCAAGAGCTGTAACAGCATTACCTAATGCAGTAGCATCTGTGAATGCACCTGTAGGATAGATACCGTAGCTGATTTGACCAGTTGCATCGCCTTCAACTTGGTAGAAAGCAATAGTAGCAGTTTGCTGAATAGCAGTGTTGATTGTTTGTACAACACCTGGATCAGAAGTGTTACCCAGTTCGTTACGTAGGTCAATTGCTTGGTTAGAAGCATTTTCAACAACTAGAGCAAAGAAGTCTAGTTTTGGTCCTGCCATTTGTACTAGTGCAGAAGTAGAACCGATGTTGCCAGTTTGGGCACCGTTCTGAATGTCTAATGCAAATACTGGTTGCGAATCACCATTTTGTCTGTAAATTGAAGCCATTTTTGTTTTCTCCGTTAATATGTGGACTCATTGGTCCTACTTTTATTTAGCCAAAAAGACAAAAAATTAATTCTTAGCAGCGTTTGCAGCAGAAAATACTCCACGATTTACTAGTTTGATCAAGCCCGAAGGAGTGCCTACAACAAATCCTTCGCCTTCGGGTGTGCCTTGACTGCTTTGTTCTAGCCCTTTAACCTGGCGTTCTAGTTGTTGAGCTAAACTTAATTTGTAATTGTATATTGCTTTCCATATGTGTTCTAATCCTGCATATGCTGGACTTGGCACCATTTTATTAGCACTGTCAAGTGTGTATAATAATCCTGGCACGTTTCCAGTTTGTTTATTGTAGTTTCCTTGCTCGTCTGGGTTACCTACAACAAGACTGTTGTATTGTTTTGCACTAACATTACCTTTAAGCCACTCAGGCAAACTTAGCGGAGTTCTGCCAATTACACGTTGATTAAAGTATGTTTGTATTCTAGCTCTAGTGCTTTGTGGTATTGCATTCAATAGTTCGTCAACATATTTTCCGTACTGTTGTACTGCTTTAGCAGCTAGTGGAGCACTTTTAGGCTTTTGTAAACTAAACGACAAACCCAAATTTGGTTTAAAAATAGTAACGCCGCCTGGAACTGACTGCAACCCTTTTCCATCCCACGGTTTAGGATCTCCACCTAATTTATCAAATTTTTGGTGAATAACTATACCGCCTGTTGAATTATCCATTGTTTTACCAATTTGGCTGTTTTTAGGAATTGTATATGTAACTAGATTTGGTTGCATAACATAGTTGTTGTTGCTTTGTTGTGGGCTTCCTGCATACATCAAGTCTCCCCAATAAAACCCTGAACTTTGTGTTGCAGCATCTAGGCCAGGCCAAATTTCAGCTAACTTAGGATACAAGTCAGTTCTTAGGTTTCCGCTTGCTTTGTTAGCATCGTATTTTTTCCAATCTTCGGGACTTTTAGCAAGTACACCGTTATCAAACATATACTTGTCCATAACTGCTAACTTACCGTCACGTGGATCTCTGCCAAAAATCAGTGCAGGTTTTCCATCCCATTTAATAGTAGTAGCATTAGGATTTTGTACACTATAGTCTAAACCCTGTAATGCTTGCAATGCAGCAGCTGACCCTTGAAAAATAAAATCTTCTGGATGAGGCGTCCTTGGATCACGTTTTTTTGCAGCAACTTCTTCGGGCAGATATTCAGTGTACACTTCTTTTGCATCTTCAATTATCGGTTGCATGCCTTGATTAACAATGCGGTCACGCAAACGGGCTAGAAATCCTGATTCACTTTCATTAACATTTTTTGGTTCTTCAACTCCAGCACGTTCTAAATAGCCCCGAAAATCTTCTAGCTTTTTTGCTTTGTCTGGATCTTTTTCCAGTACTGAATAAATTGTTTCAACGTTTTTTAAACTTTTACGATCATGCCCTGGACCAAGCAGTGCTTCAGCAGCCCAATCAGGATCAATACTTACTAGATCATTCGTAGTACGACTAAACACACCGTTGAGCCCAACTTTAAGTCCCAAACTTTTAGCAATACTGCTCATCAATACGTTGCGAAACATTCCTTTGTAGACACTGTCTTCACCACCTGCATAATAAAATGTACCCCAGTCAATGTTGGGCAAAAACATAAAGTCTGTTTGAACATAACCATTGTTTGCATCTCCACGAATAGGAGTTTTAAAATGCACTTCTCCCTTTTTAACAACAAAGTCGTTAGGGTCTTGTTTTTTACTTTGCACAAACTTTATTAATGCGTTTGCAATATTGTCTTTGCTTTTTTTATTAACATCAATTGCAATATCAAGATCTCCGGATGTTGGCGCACGGCCAGTTGATCCAAGCCAATTTTCCTTTGGTATTTGAATTCCAAGTATTTTTTCTAAATATGCAATAGTTGCTGGAACATCGTCTTTGTTGATACGTTGTGTTACCGGAACACCCTGTTCATCTTTAAAAACATTTCCGCCTTCGAATAATTTTCTTATCATCTTGTTTTAACACCTAAGTAATTTAACAAACTATCTGCAT
>Ga0075463_10000518_pt1 | contig 12383 bp, 21 predicted proteins | sample DEB08_DNA_14_FD_77579 | JGI IMG/M metagenome (GOLD analysis project Ga0075463, IMG submission 77579) | Aqueous microbial communities from the Delaware River and Bay under freshwater to marine salinity gradient to study organic matter... | ecosystem: Environmental > Aquatic > Marine > Coastal ...
TAGTTAAAAACCATTCTTCCGAATAAGAAAGTGCCTTTTTAATAGTGCCTAAAAAATCTTCATCTCTTTCCATTATTTTATAGAATGTTTCCCTTGAAATACCTAAATAATTTACATAATGGATTTTGTTTTTACCCCTTCGTCCCAACGCCAATATATCTTCCTTCCAAGTAGCAGGCACCTTACCACGATGGACTAATGCTTCCATAGTAGTATATTTTGGGCGTCCCCTTCTTCTTTTACCTTCTTCCATATCTATAAATATATCCGTTCCTATAAATAAAAAAAACCCCTTGTTAGAAACAGGGGGTTTTACCAAAACAACATTTTTCTTATAACTTCTTTTCGTTATACAAGAATAATGTAGTTATTATTCAACTATAATCAATATTATCCACGATATTCTTTAGCGATATATTCGTCCAATCTTTCAAACTTGGAAGCCATATCTTTTGAATATCCGTTGATTACAAAATCTTCCAACATCGCTGTTGTTTTAATTAAGTCGGTAATGTTCGGACAATATCCGCACATTTGGTAATAATCCAAGCTCAACTTGAGCTGTGATTGTCTGATAATCTGTTTGTCTTTTTCTGTTGCTTGTGCCATATCTGTTGTTTTTTTTATACTAATAATATAACTAAAAGTGTTCCTAAAGTCAAGTTATTTCGTAGCGTTTCTTAAATTATCATTCAATAATTCAGGTGCCAAGTTGTATAAGATGTAAGAACACATTTCTACTAAATCATCATTAAATAAACATAGGGTAATATCTTTTTGTTTAACCATACCTGTTTTGGTGTGGTATGTTTCAGTAGTGAAGATTGTAGTTGTTTCATCATCAAAATCAAAATCGTCAGCGTCGTTTAGGAAGTGTAGTTTCATTTCTTTAATAATTCTTTCAGCTTCCATTCTTTCATTTATCATATCAATCATTTTATTTAATTTTTTCAGTTTTGATTTTACCACGCAAAGTATCCATAATGTATTTCATTTCCATCTTTTCTAACTTCGCTGCCAACTTTACCAAAGAGGTTTTCAACAAATCGTCAAGTTGTTTTTGATTTAGTGTATTAGAAAATACATAGCTATAAATCATTCTCATCTTTTTTGAAGTGATTACTTCTTGTGGGGTTTGTGTTTCGTTTTCCATTTTATTCTGTTGTTTTATCATTATTGTTCTACAAATATACTAATTCTTTTTTAATCTACAAAATTATTTTACGCTTAATTTGTTGTGAAATGATTTAGATGTAATCTTCTTGATTTCTTTTACACCTCTCTTTGAACCAATCATTTTACCATCACGGATTTCAAATGTTTCCATCAAGTCAGGGTAAATATAGAAACTACCTACACTCATAATCTTTGTAAAAAATCTGTCGTTTGTTTTTTTCTGTTGAATAGTCATAGTTGTTTTTCTTTTATTGTTATACAAAGAAACAACAAAAAACTTAAACCACCAAATAAAATGTAAAAAAAATTATTTTCTTTTAAGAATATCAATTTCGCGCTGTAGATACTTGTTTTCAGTTTCAAGCGTTGCGACTTTCTGTGTAAGTTCCAATATCTTCTTATTGGCTTCTTCTAGTTGTAAGGACATTTTTTCAACCCTTTCTTTTAAGTCCTCCCTGTATTGTAGGCTGTCGTCATTTTCCATATCGGCTTTATTTCTTTCAGCTTTCAGTTTCATTCTGGTTTCAAAAAACTTCCATAAACCAGCACTACCTGCTACGGCTCCAATAGTAATAAATATCTGTTCTAAACTATCCATATCTATTTATTTGTTCCCTTTTTAATCTTCTTAACGAGCCGAAAGCACTAAACGATAATATCAACCACCCGTAATGACTTGGTGTCGGAAAACCGATTGTATCCAAATACATACAGGTTGTAGATATAAATAATCCAAAGGTTAGTAATGAAGCTCTTACACGACAATTCAAATCACCTTTGGATACACAATATAACTGATATATTCCTGAAGTTATTAAACATAAATGATAGAACCATAGCGAACCCAATTCCATATAGGTTGCCACAGGTGCTAGGAATAGATTTACCAACGCCAAAGTAATTTCTGTGGGCTGACTATCACTATAGAGCCAAAGATGTCTTAAAGCTTTAATTCTTTCAACCATATCGTTCTGGTATTCCAATAAATACTTATTGATAAACCAAATGTTATGAAACAATTTATTAAAAAACTTCTATCTGGCGTAAATGATGAAGTAAGCTCTAAAAGGTTTATTACCTTATCATCATTCGTCTTAATTTCTATTGCGTTCATATCAAATGTATTCTTTGATATTCCTATGAAAGAATATGTTTGGAATGGTATGCTAATCTTCTGTGGTTCAGGGTTAGGATTTACTACCCTTGAATACTTTAGTAAGAAATAAAGAATGGGGGTTTATAGCCCCCATTTTTTTTCAAATTGTATATGAATTGGTATTTCTGATTTGGTGTCGTATCCGATTTTACTTAAAATTGTCTTGGCTTCTTTTTCAACATCAATCTTATCTTCTTTTCTTTTTTCGTTGTATTTAACATTTCTTTCCCGAGCACATACCTTACAGAAGCCAGAACGATAATGTCTTGATTTAGCATATTGTTTTTCATTATGGTAGAAATCATCTAATCCCTTCCATTCCTTACACGCATTACATTCTAATTTAACTTCATTAGTCATCTTAAATAAAAGGGGGACAATAAAGTCCCCCATTAAACAACAGAATAGTTAGAGCATTATTTTTTCAGTTGTATATTCTTGGCTTGTGAATATAGGGTTTGTCTTTCTTCATTACTACTTGGAACGACTTGTAGATATTCCATAATAAAATTATCTATTACTTTCAAATCTGATGGTGCCAATCCCTGCCAACCCCAGTATTGTATCTTTCGTTCTGTCCTTTGTAAAGGTGTAGTTTTACACGAGCAACCCATTATATTCTTTTTTAACTTCGTTTATTATTTCTTGTAAGAAGAAGCAAACTTCGTATTCTTCTTCATCAGTCAATCGTTCAATTTCATTTTCAGTATGAATGATATTCTGTTGTAGAAAAGTTAGGAAATCGGCATCAATTAGTAAAGTTCCTAATTCTACTTGTTGGATATAAACTTGAACTGAAGCCTTGATAATTTCTTTTCTTTGTTCTTCGTTCAATCCGAATATATCTTGTGTTTCAATATCTTCTAACGAAAGATTTTTAATACGCTTTGAATTACCCATACTTTTCTTTTATCCTGTTTTCAAATTGTTTATAAATTGGAATATCACTATACGGATTATATCCCATACGAATAAATAGTTCATTCACTTCTTCTTTTACCCCGTCCATCTTTTTCAGATTAGCTCTTTTGGATATACAACTTCTACACATCAGACAATTACCATAAGCATCTATCTTTTCAACGCAACCCTTGAACTTTGATTTCATCAGCCATCTTTCACAAGAACTACATTCGTATTCCCATTCCCCATCTTCATTTATTCTTCTTCGTCTAGTATCTTCCATATTAAAAAAAAAGGGGAATTAGGAAAAAATAAAAAAATAAGAGCAACATACTAATAAAATAACAGATGTGAAAAACCTAATTCCCCTACTAATAAATATATTAAAGTTAAATAAATACCAAAGCATCTTTAGCGTATTGTTTTGCTTCTTCGTTGGAAAAGCCTTCAAGTATAAAATTATTTACTAATTCTTCATACTTCTTTTTATAATCTACCAACTTATTTTCAATTTGCTCTATATTATGCTCTATATTATTATCTATATTATCTTCTATATTATAATCTATATTATTGGTAGTCGTGGTGATTAGGGGGTGTAGTCCCTGTGATGATGGGGTATAGTCAGGGTGATTAGGGGTATAGTCGTGGTGATTAGGGGGTGTAGTATCATCACTTATATCACAACTTTCCTGATAATCAACTAAAATAGGAAGTTTTAGGAAATGTATAATCCTTCCTTCTGGTTTGAAATAACAAGAAATATAACCTTCTTCAACGAACTTACTGATAGTTCTTGTAATCGTTGAAACGGATACGCCACATCTGAACGCAGCGTATCCATTACTAAAACAAATTGTCTTTTTTGAATTGTGTAATCCAACGATTAAGGACATTAAGATATTTTCATAATGCTTAAACCCACGATAATTTTGAAAAACAATAAAGTTATTCATCGTCATCATCAAGTTTAATGTATCCCCATCTTCCGTTGGGACTTTCTGGATTTTCCATTCCAATTCGTATCTTACGAATGTGTCCGCTTGATACACCATAGTCAGCAGCTATGGTTGTTGATTTTTCGCCCGCCTTCAATCGTTTCTTGATTTGACGGATTACCTTTCTTCCTAGTAATTTAATTTGTGCCATTTTGTTATATCTGTTATTGTTGTTTTATGTGTTCCTTCCGTCCCACATATAATAAATAGTATATTATTACAAAAAGTCAAATAAAAGTGTTCCTAAAGATTTGTTTTTTCTAAAATGTTTTCTATATTTGAAATATGAAAGAAGAACTGAAACGAAGCAAAATGTTTGTATGGGGTGATAATTACTTCATCACCGAAGTATATTCTATTGGTGCTGGTGAAAGGTTCGTAGTTAAATATTGTATTGATGAAGTGTGGAAACAAAGAAACTTTTATTCACCCAAAAGGGTTATTTCTTTTTATCGTTCTTTGCGAAAGGCTGGTTTAACACCCTGCGTTGTTCCCTTACAACATCACGGCAAAGTTCTTGACGAACTCCAATCTGTCCTACAACATTCATTAGATTAGGATTTGAACTACACCTTTGGATATATCCAACCATGCTTTCGCCCCTTCGGTATTCTGGAAAATAAATCATAGTAATATTTATAATATAAATATAAGATGAAACAATACAAAGACACTAGATACTTCGTAGATAAAATGGGAAATGTATTTACGAATGGAAAAAAATTAAGTGCCCGTTATGATAAAGATGGGTATAAAATGGTTAGTATGTATATTGGTAAAGAAAAGAAAACCTTTAAGGTTCATAGATTAGTTGCTGAAACATATATTCCCAATCCTGAAAATAAACCAGAAGTCAATCACGATGACGGAAATAAAGAAAATAATTTTGTTGGTAATCTTCTATGGGCTACATCATTAGAAAACATCACACACGCAATAGAAACAGGTTTAAGGGATACAAAGGGGGAAATGAACGCAGCAGCTAAACTTACTGAAAAAGAAGTGTTAGAAATAAGGGAAAAGTTTGTTCCAAGAAAATATACCTATAAAATGTTGGCAGAAGAATATGGTGTTTCACAAATGACTATTTACAGAATAACCAGTAATAAAAAGTGGAAACATATTTAACATAGAAAAATTGGTATATTAAAAAATAACCAGTATATTTGTATCATTATGAATAACACACTATTATACTTTCACCGAAGAAAAAATACTAATGAAGTATTTTATGTCGGTATAGGCAGTAAATACAGAGCAAAAAGTTCTAAAGATAGAAACGCATATTGGCATAACATAGTCAATAAAGTTGGTTATGATATTGAAATAGTCCATAAGGATTTATCTTGGAAAGAAGCCTGCGAACTTGAAACTAAATATATCAAACAATTTGGTAGAAAAGATTTAGGTTTAGGTAATCTTGTAAATATGACTGATGGGGGTGATGGAACTAAAGGACATATACCACCAAAAAAAGTTTTAGAAGAAAGAAGTAAAAGAATGATTGGAAAAAAACAATCTAAAGAAACAAATGTTAAAAAATCACAATCATTAAAAGATTTTTGGAATGATGAAGATAATAAAAAAATGATGTCTGACGCTATAAAATTAGCACATACAAATAATCCAGAAATTGCTAAAAAAATTAGTGAAAGTAGTAAAGGTAAAATATTTAGTGATAAAACAAGAAAAAAAATGTCTATATCTGGTAGAAATAAAAAAATGCCTGATAATTTTTCAGAAACTATGAGCGAAATAACTAAAGGTGAAAAAAACGGAAATAGTAAATTAAATGAAAAACAAGTATTAGAAATACGCAAAAAATATTCAACTGGTAAATATACTTATCTTTCTTTATCTAAAGAATATAAAGTAAGTAATATTACTATTAGAAAAATAGTAATCCGTGAATTATGGAAACATATTTAACAACATTTCCCACCACGATAGGAATGGTTGTTCCAGCTCCAAATTGGTTTCTGTCCTAATACCAATCCACCATTAGAATACTTTTCGGTAGATGACGCACTTTGCTTTCCGTCCCCGTTGTAATATGAAAACTCGGGGAAAAGATTTTGCTGAAAATAAAGGTAATCTTTGGCACGACTTGTGTAGTAATCGGCTAGTTCCCTAAACTCCCTTTTCAATTCACGATATACACCCAAATCAGCTGAACTTGAAAACTCACTACTTTCACTTTGAATACCCCTATTTTGAAGTTTTGCTAGGTTGTTGGTAAGTAGATATACCCCAGTCCAATATAAGCTCACCTGCGTCAAATAAGTATCCAATAGATACTTGTAGTTTGAATTAGTAGCACCTGTAATAGAACCATCAGTAATTTTATCAACCAAAGCATCGTATAACAAATCACCTGTTAAATCACGGCAATTTATAAATTGTGATTGTTGAATAGCTGGTAGAATGTTCCCACTTAAAAGGGAATATTCAACAGGTAAATTATTTCTTACATCGTCTTCTGTGATAAAATAAACCATTATAATATATTGAATTGATTAAACTTATTTATGATATTTACAGGTTGGTTGTATTTTAATGCCAATACATTTTCCAAACCTATATTCATTTTTCTAATAAATGGTTCAATAACAAATTGTATCATATGATTTTGAGCCACTTTAATTTCTTCGGCATTTGAACTAAAACCATTAGACAAACCTACCTGAACCCCCAAAAGTAGCGGGCTGCTAATCTGATTAGCCGTAAGTATGTTTTGCTGAACCAAAGTTAAAACATCTAAATAGATTGAACTATTAGCATCATTACTAATTGTTTCAATCACGGGGCGTTCTTCAGGACTATCACTAAAAGACACCATCAACTTCGCTCCGTCCTTACCTTGATAAGATTGAATAAGTTGTGAATAGATTTCTTCTTTTTCCGTAGGTGTTGGACTTCCTATAAGTGAAATATGTAAATTGGGTAATAGCGATGATGCTAGATTTTTCTTATGGAACTCCCATATTTCAGCTTCCAAAGCCACGGCATCGGTTGCTGACTGCCAAGGTAATACGGGATAAATCTTGTTATTAGATGGTTGATAATTCGTCCAATAATAGATTTGTCTGGCTTCCCTGTTTTCCAAATCTAATGTATGGAACTTGGTAATATTTTTATCCCTTTTTGTGCTGTCCCAATTTTCACAATAATAATACCAATCAACATCTCTGATGTGTTCGTCTTCTTCTTTCTTTTCAGCTCTTACATATTGGAATGGTAAATGATAGATACTTTCAATAGCAGTTCTTTCTCTGTTGGGGATACATTCAATCGCCCACCCGCCGAATAACCATGCGTCCATCACAATTTTATAATAAAGTTCAGTCAAACTTTCATAACGATTTACCATTACATTTCCCATACCTTCAAGTTCAACACCTTCACCAATAGACATATTGGATTTAGCATCAACACAGACAGATAAGGTAGGGGACATTTCCTTTAGTTCCAAAACGAACTGCGGATAATCGTTCATACCGCCTTGTCCCCAATTTACCCAATCTTCCCTTCTAGAAGTGCTTTCCGTGTTTTCACGAATATCTAATCTTTGGATTGGATATTGTTGGTAAAATGTTTGAAAACTTTTATTATTGTTGTTATTTTCCATAATATATTATATTTCCGTTGGTAGTATTCCCTGTATAATAAGTATCATCTTCACTAACAAAAATGAATGCTAAAGACGACAATAACTTATCGTGAGCCAACATAGTATTTAAGTTAGTATCTGAAATCTGTTCGTAAATACCTAACCAATACTGGTTATTATCTTGTAAGTGAATATTACAATCAGTAGAACCCGAAGCTATAAAAACTTCAGGTTCATTTTTATTTGTGTTGAATTGGAATACATCGTATTTATTCGCATAATACGATGGATATACACTACTAATATTACGGGGTATAAAAGTGGTTCTAACCCCACTTTGAGCGTTCTGTAATACCCATAGATAGTTTGGTGCTGAAAGTTCCTTATATTGACTTACAGACACCATTATTGTATTCGTAGCATTCTGTGTAATGTATATCATTTTTCAATTATATTTTATTTATTAGACAGCACTAAATCCAGTTTCTTCATCAAGGAATAGTAAGTCATTTATACTATCGTATGTTGCGACATACTTGGAATAAGAATTATTTCCAGGACTAATACTCCCATTTTTACTCATCACTTTACCAGAAGAACCATTCAAGGTTGCTGTTGGAACAGCCCAAGAACCATTATTATAAACGATGAAGAAGAACCTTTGTCCGTTTCTTACATTTATGAAGTTTGGTGTCGTATCAGCAGTCATAGTGAATAAGTAGAATGAGCCTTGGCTACAATCTACATCTATAGAACCACCAACATTTCCGCCATTATATTCTGTGAAACTTTCTGTCTTGAATGTGTGTATATTATCCGTATGTGTTGTTTCTGTATAAAGAGCCGTTCTACCACTTGAAGCGATAATTACAGAATTATTTAGACCTGGTATAACATTAGATATACCACCAACGATTGCCGATTGTAAAGCACTATCTATTTGGTTTTGTCGTCCTGCGAACGCTCCACTATCGTTGTTATTTGTTAAATTATGTCCGTATCCACCAGCCAGTATTGTCTGTGTGTTATTTTGGAATGAATTGTTTTCAGTAGCCAATACAACATTTCGGTTTCCACCATCTAAAGTTGCGTTTGTTGAACCGATGATAGATGCGTAGTTCGCTCCACCAGCATTACCAATAAGTGCTGCGTTAGATGATATGATTACACCATTATTTCCACTTCTGTATTGTGAATTATCTGAACCAACAATACCACCGCCGTTTCCGCCGTTGATTTGGTTTCCTTGTCCTGCTAGTAAGAAACTCCAGTTACAACCACCAGAACCATCGTTGTTTTCACCACCTAAAATTATATTGTTTCTACCTAATCCATTTATATCACTTCTATAACCATTCACTATCATATTCATACCATCGGCATTTGATGATGTAGTTGTGTTTGTCTTACCACCGATTATACCCGTGTAGTTGTCTGCGATTGAACTACCTTCTGTGTTGATTAAAAATGAATTACTACCAGATGATAAAGTATTACTTCCCCCGTTGATAATTGTATTATTACTTTGTGTTGATGTAATGGTATTACCCGTTCCACCAATAACAACACTTTCGGGTGATACTATTGCGATGTCGTGTCCTAAAACAATACTACCAGCACCATTTATATCAATATTTTCACCAATACCTATAATGTTAGTTGTAGATGCTGATGATTGAATATCTCTACCAATTTGTATCATATCAGTTCCGCCTTGGTTTCCGTTTCCGTGTCCTATTAAAGTATGGTAGTTTCCGCCTTGGTTATAGTTTTGTCCTATACCAATAGAATAATTACCATTTAAAAAAGAATTACTATCCCAAGAAAAGTTAAATATTCTTTGTCCGTTTCCTGCTCCATTATTATATCCCATAGAATATTGGTATGGAGCATTTGTATTACCAACTTGTCCTATTGCGATTGAATTATTCGCCGATGTATTGATATAACCATTTGAACCGATTGATATGGAATTATTAGCATTAGATTTAATGTCTTGTTGTGTTCCTAATGCGATTGAATAACTACCCTGGTTATTACTATCGTATCCTATTGTCGTAGTTGCTAATCCTGGACTGCTATGACTTCCCCCGATTGATACACCACTATCACCAACAGCGCTGTCCCAACCAATCACAACTGAACCATTACCACTATTAGCATCAGTATTAGAACCGATTGCGATGTTGTAAGTTCCCGTCGCTACGGCATCATCACCAAGAGCAATACTTTTAGTTCCCGATGCTATACCTGGTGTTGATGTTAAAAATGACTTCAAACTATCAGTTCCCGTTCCAGGAACTAATCCAGCAGTATATCCACTAAACTTGAAAGTTTCTGTATTCCCCGCATTATTCATTACGAACCATCTAACATCTGCGGGGGTGCCTGTATAAGTGGTAAGATTTGATATTCTAATATTTGCCATATCTATAAATAGTTTTTTTAATTTTATGTTTGTGCGAAGATTTCATAACCTTCTTCTGTTGTTATTTCATCATTATCTTCAGTTGATAATGGTGTATCTTGTAATACATAGAAACCAGGGAAATCACTTGTTCCAATTCTTATATCATAATAACACGATGTCGTAGTTCCTGTATTTTGTAAGCTTACAAAGCTACTACTTTCTTCAAATAATAATGTAGTGCCCGAATAGTATTGTGTAGTAGCATTCCATAAATTAGTACCAGCTGAACTACCAACTACAACTCTGTATCTATCAAAGCCAGAATAATTACCATTACCCCAATCAAAAGAAGTAAGGGTATATCCCGATGCCATCGTAGTTAAAGTGAAATCATATACCACCCCTGGCGATGGTTGTTCTATATTATTACGACAATTTGAAGCGTAATAAGGTGTAAATTGTCCTCCATCACCACCATAATTGTTTGTGAAATATTCAGTTCCGTTATATGTTATACCAAATGTAGTTCCCGTTAAATCACTATTATCACCATCAGAACCAGAACTAACTAATACTGGTAGGCTTTGTGTAAATAAGTTCGGTGTAGCACTTGGCGTAATTGTTGGCGTCGGCGTTAAAGTAGGCGTCGGCGTAATAGTCGGCGTAATTGTTGGCGTCGGCGTAATTGTCGGTGTAGGACTTGGACTTGGCGGGGGTGCTGGGTCAGGAAATAATATTCTTGGAACTAATCCACCAAAGTTGAATACTTGTTCCCCGTTGATATATGTGGTTTCTAATTTTTTAAACTTCGCCATTAGTGTTGTTTTTTTACTTTATCTATCAATTCATTTACATCTACTTCTTCTTGTCCTTCAAACTCAAAATCCTTCGTAAAGACAAGATTTTTGTTGTTATAGTATTCCACCCTTATTTTTAGATTTGATGTTGTTAAATCCCAAATAAGATGGGTAATTCGGTATTCTGTTATTGGTCTGGCTAGATTGGTATTATTTCTTACTTTTATGTTCCCTTGAACTATTAGATTATTATATTCCACCATCATTTATTACCCAATTATTCGGTGCTCCCGTTAAAATGTCTCTACCCGCTTGTCCCGCAGCGGTATATTTTATAGTTCCAAAATCTATAGTCAATCCACTAACAACAGATAATAAACTCCATTTATTATAGATGTTGTCTAAATAAGCAGCATCATAATTAGTATCAGTTAAACCACCCATAAAGTTAGTAAAGTTTGATACATTTGAAATATCCCAATCACTTATATCTTGATTAAACGAATAACAAGTATAGAACATAGCGAACATACTTCCTACTGATGATGTATCCCAAGAACCGATTGGTTGGTTAAAATTAAAACAACTTCTAAACATACGGAAAAATGTAATTACACTTGAAGTATCCCAATTCTTTATACTATCACTACCACCATTATTGAAACTACCAGCACCACTAAACATTTCACTAAAAGTTGTGGCATTTGAAGTATCCCACGCACCTATATTTTGATTAAATGTTGATGCGTTATTAAATAATTGTGTAAAATTAGTTATGTTTGAAACATTCCAATTTCCAATAGCACCATTAAAATTAGAACAATTTTGGAAGTAATTAGATAATGATGTAGTTGATATTGTTGGAGCATCTGTAGCAGAACAAGTCATATTACTACAACCTCTAAATCCAGCATTTACACTAATGTTTAATGCTTCCCATTTCTTAATATCTTTCATTTTTAATTTATCACCACCATTAGCAAATTGCCAACCACTAATATCACCAGTAATAGTTATTGTGTATTCACCCGCAGATGAATAAGTATGTAATGTTTCGGCTTGATTGTAAGTGGTAATTGTATCAGTATTTCCATCACCCCAATCAACAACTGCGTTTAATGGTAATGATGATACTAATGGTAATTGGAAATTACCCACACCACTTGTCCCTGCTATTGTTGTATCAACGCTGAACTGAAACTCTGGAACTGCTGGTGGCGTTGGAGCTTCCCCACTTCCACCATTACCTAAAGGGTATATCACCCTAGCCACGACATTTGATTTTTGTAATTTAGCCCAATCTTCAGTTGAAAGGGGTTCGTATCCGCTGAAT
>Ga0075463_10000520_pt1 | contig 12378 bp, 17 predicted proteins | sample DEB08_DNA_14_FD_77579 | JGI IMG/M metagenome (GOLD analysis project Ga0075463, IMG submission 77579) | Aqueous microbial communities from the Delaware River and Bay under freshwater to marine salinity gradient to study organic matter... | ecosystem: Environmental > Aquatic > Marine > Coastal ...
AACTTAGCAGGCTTCATACCACGAATGATACGATACTCTTGCTTACCAATACTAAACTCAATCTCCACCATCAAGTCTCGCTGATTGATAGTATTGAGCAATTGTGGTTTTGAAATCTTACGAAAAGGTTTATTGAACAGAACAAAGCACAATGCATCAAGAATGGTAGACTTTCCAGCACCATTCTCACCTACAATGATTGTGTTTGGTGAACGATTGAGTTGAATCTCAGTGTTCACATTACCTGTCGATAGAAAATTCTTCCATCTAATCGTCTTGAAATAAATCATACTGTGGCTCGCCAGTCCTTACATCATGTCTTTCAATTTTTTCATGGTAGTGTCCACAATGAGGACAATACATCTTCTTAGGTCTATAGTTCTCATGACTTGCAATACTCCACCAACCTATGCACTCGCTACAGGTGAAGTGGTGTAGATACTCAATGGTAGACTTCATCATTAAGCATACCAGAAAGTTTGTTTAACTTTATTTTTTGTCTCTCTATGTATGACAAGTATTCATCTTTTAACTTTGCCATCCATTGTTCACGATTTTCATTCGGATTAAGTTTAAGTGGTTTGCACATCTGAATGACACCATTTCCTTGACATTGAATCGTCAAGCAATCCCAATCAATTTGTTCTACATCAACCATCAATTCTTCCAAAATATTTGGAAAACCATTCACATCACGATACTTTACAAACAAAAACTTGAGTTTGTTCTCAGAGTCCTTCAAATATTCCCATGCTCGTTTAGCACTAATTAGATTTGGCGAATAATTATCCTTATCAACATTACTCGATTTAACATTAATTGGCACTCCCCTTACATAAAAATCACCAATGTTCTTTCTTGATGTTGTCTCAGTATTAAATTTTTGAGCATACATCTCTTCAATCTGGTCAGCACAACTTGCCATAACCTATACCTCATTCACGAATCATGTCTACATTTCCATATACAGTGCTTCATTATAAAGACTTCGCATCAGATTGTCAAGTCTTTTCTTCGACACATTTGTCTCCATGTTCTCAATATACTTAGAGAGAATGGTGACGGTATCTTCTGCTTCATTGACAATATCCGAATCATCTTCCAAGTTCAAATTGAGATGGTCATCAACAATCTGGATGTTTACAGGATTCGCTTGATACAACTTATCCATAAACTGGTCGAACCAATACGGATTTTCTTTGTTCTGTGTTACAACCTTGACATACGAACCTTCAAAACCAGAAAAGTCTTTTTCCAAAATATCAGACGCTTCCTTACCAGAGTCATCATAGAAGACTTTATTGAACATACGATACGGATTACGAACAAACTCCAGTTCTCTTGTATCCGTATCAAAGATATGAAACCCTTTAGGGTCTTGATAGTCTGACCATGTAAGTTCATATGGACAACCAAGATAGTGGATATTCTTAGTTACTGACTTAGTATGGAAATGTCCAGATGCAACTAAGTCAAACTTACTGAAGTCTCCTACATCCATACCATGTTCATTGATTTGTCCACGCATCATCAGACAACCAGCAATCTCCAAGTGTCCAAATAGAATCTGCGCTGGTGTATCCTTCATATGCTGAATTGCTTGTGCATAGTTGGAGTTGTTAATCCAAGGCATCAAGCAGATAGGAGTGTCTCCAAAATTTACAGTAGTTGCTTCCGAATAATACGAAACATCATGCTTGTCAAACAGTTCTTGCATTGAGTTAATTTCATTGGTGTTCTTGTATGGAACATCATGATTACCAATGATGACATGAAGGTCAATACCCTTATCTGTAACTTTGTTTAGGAAAGTATCTTTGAGATGACGGAGAGTAACAAAATTGATATACTTGCGCCTATCCACGATATCTCCCAAATGGATGATTGTGTCAATCCTGTTGTCTTCCAAATAGGGAAAGAAAATATTATCATAAAACTTAGCCATGTAGTCAAGAAAATGATGAGCATCGTTTCTTACTCCCCAATGTGTATCTGTAATCAGTGCGATTTTCATTCTGTATCCTCTGCAATAAATTTATCAAGTCCAGCACGATTAGTTTTGCGTTTGCGTCTTTTGTTCTCTTCAAAGTTGGTGATAAAGTCACTCATATATTCTTGTGACCATTCACTATGCTTTACACCATCCTCATAGTGATTCATAATGTCTTGTTCTTGCACATCAGAAGTTTCACCAAAGATGTTAGCGTTCTCTGTTGCTTTGTATTTGGTATAGAGATATCTCTTTTCTTTCTGAATGCGTCTTAGAAATGCATAGTAAATAATTTGTGTAAAATAAGCAAAAGGATTTTTGGATTTCTCTGGATTGAAGTTGTCGATGTATTGCAGACAGTTCTCAATACCGTCAGAAATCATCTCTTCTCTGAAACTGTAGTTTACAAAGTTTGGTTTGTATGAAAGGTGAGTTGCAATCTTCATGATACAATCACCAATATAGAATGGTACTCTGGGTCTATCTGAACCTTGCTCTTCTGCAAGTATGACAGAATCTCTATATTCAATCATTGCCTGTAGAAACTTCTTGTTATCTACATAGTTGTGCTTTTGCTTCTTTTTTGCCATAATCAATCCTTAATGAAATACTGTATTACTGGTTAGTCCAGCAAGTGCTGAAATCCTTCTTCTCCTGTTAATCTTTTCTTCGTCATCATCTCTATCAAGACCCCTTGCGTGTCTGAGAGCCTTCCTATAAAATTCTTGCATATCTTCGGTTATATCGCTTACCATTATAACATGATTTTGTCGAATGTCAACAACTAATTTATCATCAGGTAAAGGAATCCAGTAGGTAGTCATCATAGAAGGCACGCCAGCATGATTGACTATCTCTAGTTTCAACGGGTCTTCAATAGTTATGTGTGTTTCACTTTCATTAATCACTGAACAAACTATTGTTTCTCCGTTCAGAAGTTTGATGAGGCTCTGCATTCTTAATCCTAATGTTGTAAATCTTGTAATCAAACTCTTCTTCGTTATACATTTTCACACGAACAGCAAAATGTTTCAGAGTGTAGTTATGCCAAGATTTGTATGATAAATCGTCTGCTATATCGTAGAGTGTAGCAGTTTCTTTATTGTCACCTTTTCTCAATCCCCTACCAATAGACTGTAGGTTTCGTATGCGAGACTTGGAAGGAGAAGCAAAGATAATATTATGCAAGTTTCGTATATTGATGCCCGTAGAGAAAGTTCCGTAAGAAGCGATGATAATCGCATTGGACTCTTTCTCTGTAATTTCTCTAACAAGTTCTCTTTCATCAGCACTTACCTTTCCATGTACAAAAAAGACTTTTCTGTCAGTCACACTACTATTTATTAAGTCATACAACACTTGTCCATGCTTCTCAACAAACTGATATAGAAGCAGTGTATTCCCATCCTGAGATAGAGCAAGGTTCTTAATGAAGTTGTTCCTCGCTTCACATGATATTAGAAAATTTATCTCCTCGACATAATTTGCTTTAGCCATCATTTTTCTTGTAGCGTCATCATATTTTAGAACCAAACCCTTAATTCGTAGACTTGCTACAGTGTCATTATCCATCAGTTCCTTAGTTGTGATAACCTTCATGACAGGGCCAAACAGTCCTTCCAGCACAAGACGATGTGTCTGTGTGCCGTCTAGTGTTCCAGTGAAACCAAAGCGATACTTACACTGCTCTAGTTTTGTCATAATGCTTGTGAGGGATTGTGCTTTGAAGAGGTGTGCTTCATCACCTATGATTACATCAAATTGTTCAAACCACTTCTTAGGCATCTTATAGATGGATTGCCATGTCGAAATAAAAATGTCTGCATCTGCATTTTTGTCTTGACCTGACATGATTAAGTGTGTAGAATGAATCTGTTGATTCTCAGAATACTCTAAGAAATCACTATTCATCTGATATACCAATGATGTAGTAGGTACAATGATTAGTTTCCTACCCTTTAGATAGTCACAAAGCATATAGATGATTAGAGATTTACCACTCGCCGTAGGCGAGAGTACAACTGCACGATTGGTGCGAATTGCGTGTACAAACGCTCCAATCTGATAGTCTCTAGGTGTAACAGGAAGATTAGCAAAGAACTGTTCTGCTTCAATTGTAGATATACTGTCTAGCGCATAAAGTTCATTTATACCCTCTAGCGCATAATCTCTTTCTTCACAGAACTGTTCTATGTGTTTGTAAAGACCAGCATAAATTTGTCGAGTGTTCACATTGAACAAACGAATCTTACCATCCCAATACTTATTGCGATACGCTGGCATGAACTTAGCGCCAGGCACCTCAAAGGTAAAGTAATCGCTTATTTCTTGAGCCGTTCCCTTATCGCATCCAAGTTTGATGTAGACTTCGTTGACTCTTTCGATTGTGATTGTTTCTCTGATTCCCATAACCAAGCGTGTTCAGTCCTAAACTTTGCTATTCTAAATTTGATAAGTTGTGTCTTATCTTCTATAGATAGATTAGCCTGTGATAAATCTGTTCCAGTCGATTGCATTTTTGATTTGAAATCCTCTGTTATTGATGCTCTTTAGGATTGATTCTAGATAGTCAACCTTTTCCTGTTGTAGAGCAATCTTGTGACTTATTTCAATCAACATATCATCACTATCAATATACATATCGACTTCATTCTTCAATAGTTTTTTGTAAAACTGTTCACGACCAATCGCTTCTAGTTCGCTTTGGTCTAACTCACCAAGATAATATTCAAATAAAACTCTGCGCTTCTTTTTCAATTCAGTCTTTAACTGAATCAAGCGTAGTCGCTCTTCCATGAATATCTTTAGATATTTATTATGCACTGAAGGTATTTTGGTAGATTCTGTAGCAAGTTCTGTTTCATCAATCTTGCTATCCTTATCCCACATTTCAGTAATTTCACTTGTCTTCATTAATTTTCTTTTGCTCCATTATATACTTCCAAGTGGTGAACAGATACTCACAATATTTTGGATAATTTGCATACTTACGCATCTGCTCTTTCATATATTCATAATTCATAGTTTCTCTGCAATATCCTTTATCTTATTTGTAGCATATCTCGTATAGAGACATGGAATAAATGCGTGTATCACAACTCTCCAGCAAATACCCCAAGTCATCCAAGCAAATCCCATTGCTCTCTTGAAATGTTGCCAGCGAGTTAGACCCTCATAGTCCATATGCTCTTTGCACATTTTACTGAACATTATAGCACCTTATGTGATAGTTGTCAACTCATATTTTCTATATGCGAATGTGACTTGACCTTGAAGATATTCGATATCTGTTCCTGTGGTATTGAACTCTAGTCCACTAAGGGAGATAGGATAAGCATCAATGAATTTGATGTCGATATTTGGTTTGTATTGTGCAGTGGTAATAATCATGCTTGCATCAGAATACTGTCTGTTTGTTCCAGTGGAGTTCTGTTGCAGTGTTCTTTGAATACTTGCTCTTTGCTGAAAATTATCTGGATATCCAAGTGCATTTAACCAGTCATAGATTTCACGAAAGTTTCTCATATCTTCATCGACTTGAAATGTCAATTGTAATTGTCCGAATGTCAACTTATCGCCTGGAATTGGTAGACGAATGAATGTATTGTCTGCTTCCAACTGACCCATAGAGATATCTGGAATATTAGCAGATGTGCAGAAATAGTTCACATGAGGAATCTTCTGGATTTGAAATCTAAATCCAGTCGGTGATAGGAAACTCATGTTATCTGGTTGTGTGCCTTGTAGAGCCATTGATATACTTCCTAGTTGTTCGTATATCTATTTATAAGCAAAAAAAGAGGGAGCATTGCGCCCCCTCTAGTTTTCGGTTGGTTGACCCAACTCTTCTTACATAAGGTTAGTAACCCTAACAAGACGGTAGTAGATGTTACCATCACCAGAACCGAGGCGAGCGGCAATACCGTTACCATCGTTAGTGGCGAATGGATTAGCAACAATACCGTAACGAGTTTTGAAGCCAATCTTCGGCTGGAAGGTGTTCTCACCAACTGCACGAACCATCTGTAGTGGAACATATGGGCAGTAGAAGAGGCCAGCGTCAAATGCGCTAGAACCTTTGTAGCCAAGAGTGTAGTAGTTATTAGTTGCGTCTGCAAAGTATGGGTCAATGTAGACACGAATACGACCGTTTAGGACACCAGCGAAAGTGTTACCTGTGTCGTCAACCTGTAGGTTGTTGCTCAATGCTGGAGTGTAATCAAGAACACCAGCCATCTGAAGTGCAGAAGCGACATCAGAAGAACAAATCATGACATTACCTTTACCTCTACGAGTTGCTTTAGCAATTTCGTTGGCATCACGCTCGATTTGGAACATCAAACCTTTGAACTTTTCAACTGACCAACGACCGTTTGAGTCGGTGTCCAAATCGAAAGTACCAGAGGTTGTGGTGTTCTTAGTTGCGCCAGGAACGGCTGAGTAGTTGATTGTACGAACAACTTCTCTGTTGATTTCAGCAAGGATTTCAGCAGATAGGATGTTTGACAATTCAGTTTCAGCGTCAAGACCGTGGATTGCTTTAAGGTCTTGAGCAAGTTCCATTGTGTATTCTGCTTTCAACGCACGGCTAACAGCAGTAACGGCAACCTTCTCAATTGAGAAAGCCATTTCGTTAAACTTGTTAGTGCTTGAGTCACCAAGTGCTTCAGCAAGTGCAGTTGACATACCAGTGTGGACTGTGTAACCAGAACCAGAGGCACGGTCAGCAGGGTCAGTACCGGATTGGGTCGTACCCAAAGCACCGTTAGCGACACCAAACTGGTGAGCAGTGTTACCAGCGGCAAGAGATGAGAATGAAGTGTTCGCTTCATTGAACATTGCTTCTGTGCCAGACTGTGTTGAGTAGCGTGAACGCATCGCAAAGATAAGACCAGTTGGACCAGTCATTGGCTGGACACCAGCAATATCATAAGCGATAAGATTCGGCATTGAGCGTCTTACGAGTGAGATAAGAACAGGGTCGTAGATGTCTACAGAACCAGCACTTGCAGTTGAAGAAGATGCGCCCATTGCGTTTACAGGTGCGGCTTCCCCAAGAAGTGTTGGAGCGTTGTAACCACCAGAACCTTGAGCCTGCTCACGGGCAGAACGCTCTTGGTTTTCGAGAAGTGTAGCAGTAACGGCTCTCTTGTGCGAGTCCTTGATTGGCTCAAGGTCTGCGTGTTCAAGAACTGGCTGCCACTTCTTTTGAAGTTCATCAGATTGATACATTTTAGTTTCTCCTTTAGTAAACTATCAGCCTTTTATTACAATATTTATAAATTATTACTTTTTGATGCTTCTTGAAATGGCTTGTGTGTAAGCAGCCATCGAGCCTGTCACTTGTGTCGCCTCTTCTTCGATTTCTAGAGGCTCCTCATCAGTTGCATCACTTTCAATAACTTCTTCGGCAGGGAAGTAGTTTTCTTTGATTGTCGCTAGTTTATCAGCGTAGGTGTCTTCATCAAAGTCCACACCTTCTGCTAGTGACTTCATCTTTTCAACTTGTGAATCGGTTAGACCTTCGCACACGATAGAGAGTGCTTTGTCTTTCTTCATCTCGACAAGTTCTTTTTTGATTTCGATGTTACGCTCAACTTCCTCATTGACGGACGCTTCAAGTTCTTCAACTTTACCAGCAAGTTCGTCTACAAGGTCGACTTTCTCTTCTGGAATGTCGATGTAGTTTTCAGCAAACAAGTTGCGTAGACCATGCATGAAGTTCTCAACGATTTCTGCACGAATACCTTTTTCGATAGCAAGTTCGTTTTCCTTCATCCACTCTTCAGCGACATACTCAAGGTAGTCATCTAATTTAGTGGTTAGGTCTTCAACCATTGTTTCTTTTTCCGCTTCAAGGTCGGAAGCAAGGTCAACATCAGCAGTTTCTAGAACTTCGTTGACTTTTGAAAGAACAGCGGCTTCAAAGATAGTTGTTGCTTTATCTTTGAACTCTTCAGAAAGTTCTTCGTCACCGAATAGAGCCTGTACATCAGCAGATACATCAACATCTTCCTTAGTAACTCTTTTGCTCTCTTTCTTCATTTTCTTTTTAGGATGCATACCTTCTTCGGCTTCTTCTTCGTCATCGCCAGGGTGCATAGCGGCCATCATTTTACCGTAGGCTGCCATGAGGGCATCTTTCTTTTCCGCTTTCATGGCGTCAACCATAGCGTTAATCATGCCGATTTTAGTTTTAGGCATTTTCTTTTCTGTCGTAGGTGCTTCTTCTTCATCACCTGAGTCATCAGCCATTTCTTTAGTAGATTTACGGGCTTCCTCAAGTTCCTCTTCAGTAGCGTCCTCGACAACAACTTCTTGTGCTTCAAGGATAGCATCATCCTCTTGCATCTCTAGTTCTTTATCGGACATTGTGAGTCTCCTTTATCAGATAATTACTCATTTACAGTATATTTATAATATTACAATCTTGAGAGGAAATTCTCAAAAACTTTGAGTTTCACGCTCTCTAAATCAGACTTGGAAGCCTTTTTGATTTGTGTTTCATAATCAGCGACAGTGGCTTCTCTGATTACTCCATTATCCCAAACCCATTCTTTGCTTTCCATGATTCCATTTACAAATGCATCTGGTGCAGATGGGTCTGCAACAATGTCAGCGGCAGTAGCAAGATAGAAATCCTTTTGCACTTCTTGTGCGCCAGCCCTTCCAGCCTTGAGACTACCCATACCACGACTTGATACTCCAAGTTGTGCGCCTTCGTCCATCAAGGACTTGACAATTGCTCCATACGGTGTTTCTGTCATAATCTTTGCTTTACCCATGAAGTTTGAACCATCTTGTTTTAGTTCAGTAATCATGTGTGAAACTCTCTCAAGGTTGATTGTTGGCCCTTGAGGATGACCTAGTTCACCATATGCTCTTTTCTTTTCTACATATTCTTTGTTATATCTAGCAACCTCTTTTGCAAGAGTTTCTGCTGGATATACACGACCGTTACGATTCTTAATATCACCTTGCATAAAGACACCTTCGATGAAGTAAGATTTCTTACCACTCTCGTCTTTTGCTTCTGTGATATAGTTAATATCTTCGTTGACTTCGCAAATTAGTTTCATGCTCATGTTGAAACCTCCGCTACTTTAGTTCCGAATACACCACTATTTGCAGTGATTGTATCTTGTGGACGCTTACGAATAGTTACAACCTCGTTAGCATTCAGACGAATAGATACTTGACCGCCTGGATAGTTACCATGTTGGTTTGTGTCATTAGGGTCAGCAACATTAGCAATAACCACTGTTCTAGCAGTGCCATTGTTGGTAATACGAACGGCAGTAGCATTATATACATTATTTGCAGAAGTTGTAAAAGCAACTGTGTTTGCTAGAACTTTAATAGCCATTACTTTCCTCCTAATGCTACATCCATCATCTTCATGAATGAATCTGGGTCTTTCTCTATAGCATCAGCAAACTTTTGTTTTGTCGATGCATTCTTAATTCTTTTATCAAAAGCCTGAACGATAGCACTTGCAGTTGTCAAATCAATACGCATGGATTTACCATTTTTGAATTTAACTTTTTGCATCTGCTTGTCTTTGACGATTTTTCTGAGAGTGTCCATTACACCTTCTTCAAGTTCCTCATCATCATCCTCGTCTTCTTCGTCCTCATCTTCCTCTTCATCCTCATCTTCGTCTTCTGCGTCATCCTCTTCAGGCTCATCTTCTTCTTTAGCCTGCTTTGCTTCTTTGATAGGATTTACAGGTGTCATATCACCCTGTTTCTTATCAGCAGAACGCTTTGAGTCGCCACCGCCTGCAGGCTCTTTGACAGATGTGCCTGCGGCTACAACTTGTTTCTCACCAGCATCAGAACCTTTTGGTGATGTTGGTTGTGTTGAACCATTATGTACAGATGGGTCAGCAGTTGGATGTGGTTCTGTCTCAGTGGTATGAGCATCAGCAAAATCTTGCTCACCTTTAGAGCGATACTTTGCTTTCTTTCTTTCATCGTCATCCTTTTTAACAGGCGTCAAATCTGCGGCGCTTGCTTCAAGGAAAGTCTTAAACTTCTGAATCTTGGACATCAGTATCCCCTTCGTCTGATTGTGCAGACATGAATTGAGATGCTACTTCAACTCTTTTTAGTTCAATTGCATCCGAAACTTTATCGGCCATGATGCTATTGATAGCATCTTTGAATTTTGCAGTGTTGCCATCGAAAGCAAACTCTACTGCATCTCTTGTTGTATAGTCTGACATTTTTATCTCCTGTTCATCTATTTATAAAACAAAACAACTGAATTACATAAATTCGTCTTCACCTTCTTCACCACCACCTTCGTCTTCAACTTCTTGTGCAATTTGCTCAATTTCCTCTTCAGACTGTCTAAGAACATTCTTTTGAATCCATGCAACAGAGAAGTATTTACCAGTATACTGGTCAACATCAGCAAGTAGACGCAATCTATTCTCAAGTATTTCACTGTCTTTCAATTCTGCAAAATGGTTGTCTTCCATAAAGTCGTAGCGAATCTGGTCTTGCATATCTTTCCACTCTTGTAATGTGATTACACCTTTGAGTAGAAGTTGTCTTTCAAGTAGAACATGAAAGATTTCTGAGAAGCGAGTTCTCAAACGATTTACAAAACGAGAGAACTTCAGTTCATCTCTTGTAATCTCTGATGCACGACCAAGATTGAAAGCACCATCTGCTTGAAGTCTTGTAGTAGGAACATTCAATGCTTCATAGAGTTTATTCTTGAAGTAGTTGACATCTTCCATTTCACCTAAGTTCTGACCGCCTGGCAGAGTGGTAATTTCCGTACCTCTCCCTCCCTCTCTACGAGGTAGCCAATAGTCCTCAAGCATTGTGAGAAACTTTCTGTCATCTCTTACTTCACCTGTATTTGCATCATACACAAGTTTGTTCTTGTGCTTGACCATCATATCACGCAAGTATTGTTCTGCTTTCGCTTTAGGTAAGTTACCAACATCAATGTAAAAGATTCTACGCTCTGGCGCACGGGCCAAGCGATAGATAACTGTCGCATCTTCTAGCATACGCAACTGATTGAGAGGTTTTAGTGCTTTATGAAGATACGATAAAACTGTATAGTTCTTATTGTCTAGCAATCCACTATGACAATATGCGATTGAATCTGGAGCAATCTTCAGTCCATCACCCTCTGATGTAATACCTTTAGACTGATACACAAAGAACTCATCATACTTCTTAACAAGTGTTTCTTCATTTAGTCTACGATTTGGGTCACGCTTTTCTTTGCGAACTTTTTTAATCTTGCGAGGGTCAATATGTCTTAATTCTTTGATGCCTGCTCTTGGATTTTTAGTATCAATAATGATGTGATAGTAAAGTCTACCATCCACATACCAATGACGAAAGATATCATATCCCCTATAGTTGAATTTCATCAACTTGAGAATATGGTCAAATTCTTCACGGATTTTCTTTTTGATTGATTCTGGTTGTTCGACATCATCAAGCACCAGTTCTAGGGGTGCTTTTATGTCATCACCAACAATAGCCTCATTCACAATATCGTCAATCGCTCTTTCCGCTTCTGGTTGTTGAGCCATCTCACGATATTTTGTGATAAGTTGTGCTTCGTTTTTTACTGTATTGTCTAAGTCTACGGTTGTTCCAAACGCACCGCCTTCAGCAACAGTGATGCTTCCATCATCTTGTGCTGGTGGTACGAATGAAGGTAGATTGTCGAGTTGTTTTTCGTCAACATCTCTACCAATTTTGAAACCGAATAGATTTACTGCCATTTTATATCCTCAATGAAAATAGGGAGCGCCTTTGTTATATTTATGGCGCCCCCAACATAACTAAAAACGGATTTTAATTGCCGCCGGCGTTGCCAGTTGAGCCGCCCGATACTTCCCAATAGTCATACTGGAAAGTGACAGTGTATTCTTGGATGCCTTCAGTCTCCCAAGCAAGGTCGATAGTGCTTACTTCAGTTGGGAAAATACCAACAAAAGTATACTCTCTAAGAACATCACCAGTCTGTGAATACTGAATGACTTGAGCGTTTGCTTTATACAAAGCAGGCGCAGAACCACCAGTTGTTCTTAGGTTTCCTTGGAATGAGTTGATGCTGTTAGACCACTGTTCCATTGCGTTACGAATAGCAAAATCTTCATCGTTGATGATGGTAGGTGCCCACTCTGCAAATGTTCTGTTACCAGCAACCTTTACGGTGCGGCCGAAGTAAGGAACTTCGACTACACCTAAAGTAGCGGCTGGAATTTGAGCGGCTTTGCAGAGAAAAGGTACTTGAACATCAGCGACCCCGTTTACTGGATTCGTGATTTGCACTTGAAACAGTGAATTTCTAGCACCACCGCTTGTAAGGGCGCCTGAAAATTCGTTTACATTAAAAGCCATCTTCTT
>Ga0075463_10000522_pt1 | contig 12356 bp, 8 predicted proteins | sample DEB08_DNA_14_FD_77579 | JGI IMG/M metagenome (GOLD analysis project Ga0075463, IMG submission 77579) | Aqueous microbial communities from the Delaware River and Bay under freshwater to marine salinity gradient to study organic matter... | ecosystem: Environmental > Aquatic > Marine > Coastal ...
ACGCGTCCGTAGTGGGTAGCCGCACCGTCGATGTACACGTGGCCCAACTGCGGGCCAAACTCGGTGATGACAGTCCGATTCGAACGGTGCGCGGCGTGGGCTACTCCGCGGAAGTGTCCGGCGATGAGTGAAGAGTCGGCTACGACGTCTTCCCGGCCGACTCTGCGGCCCCGCAAGCGGTGGGGGATCGTCACGCAAACAGTCCTGTTGATCACGTCGATCGCGACCATTGCTGTTGTCGTTGCCGGTGTCGCGGTGGCGCCGTTCGTTCGTAGTGCGGCCGTGGCAGAAGCTTCCGGAGCACTCGAGCGACTGGCGGATTTAACCGCCGTGTACGTGGAGCGATCCGATGGCCGCCGGCCTCCGGATCGACTCATCGCACGACCTCTGGAGCGGATCTTACGTCGGGAGGGTGTCACCGGATACCTGGTCTCTCGCGAGGGCGGTCTTCCGCCGGCGTTGCAAGGGTCGGGGATCAGCGATGATGAATTCGACGCCCTGCTCGCCGGTGAGTCGATCTCGTCTCGCGGTCGAGATGGCCGTGGGGGTCGCATATTGATCGAGGGTCGGCCGGTCTCCGGCGGTGCAGTGATCCTGACGCAGTCGGTCGATGTCGCCGGAGAGCTCGGCACGAAATTCCTCGCACGAATCGCGGCGGCTCTGGTGCTGGGCTTGGTTATCTCCGTCGGCATTGCCTACGTTGTCGCGCGACGGCTCTCCCGTCCTTTGCGCGACGCCCAAGGAGTCGCCCATCGCATGGCAGGCGGGGAGAGGGATGAGCGCCTGACCCCGCGGGGGCCAGCGGAGGTCGCGGATATCGCCGAGGCGTTGAATGCCCTGAACGCAGCCCTCGCGACGTCCGAAGGTCGCCAACGAGAGTTCTTGCTGTCGGTCTCTCACGAGCTGCGAACGCCACTCACGGCGATCAGGGGTTACGCGGAAGCCCTCAACGATGACATCCTCGACTCCGAGCAACTGACGAGTGTCGGTGCGACCATCGGTCACGAGGCGAGTCGCTTGGATCGACTCGTCCACGACCTTCTCGACCTCGCGCGATTGGGTGCCGCTGACTTTCATGTCAACGCAGCCGACGTCGATGTGCGGGAGATCCTCACCGAGGCGGCAGAGGTGTGGCGAACTCGATGTGATCGCGATGGCGTCACGTTGACGCTCGCGGAATCAGCGGGGCCCGTCCACGTGCACGTTGATGCGATGCGCCTTCGGCAAATCATTGACAACCTGATGGAGAACGCGTTGCGGGTTTCTCCTCAGGGGTCGCAGATTCATCTCGCGATCCATACGGACGCTGCGATCGCCGATGGCTCGTTTGCCGTCATTGAGGTTCGGGACAGCGGCCCCGGTTTAAGCGAGGACGACCTGGCTGTCGCCTTCGAGCCGGGTGCTTTGCACGAGCGGTATCGCGGTGTGCGGCCCGTCGGCACCGGACTGGGTCTGGCGCTTGTCGATCGACTCGCCTCACGCATGGGGGGCGCCGCTGCAGTTACCAGCAGTCCCGGGGTGGGTTCGTCCTTCTGGATCAGAATCCCCCTGGCGTAGGGCGCGACGGCCCCTCTGGGCCCGAATGACGGCGTACGATCAACGGATGGAGACGCTTGATGACCAGGCTCGTGTCGCGGTCGACGAGCGGCCACGGCGCCGGCGGATGCTGCCGGTGTTCATCACTGGAATTGCCGCTCTTGCAGCAGGCGTCTACCTGCGCGCTGTGGACCCAAACGTTCCCGGGCACTACCCCGGGTGCCCGAGCCAAATCTTCTTGGGTTTGGACTGTCCCGGGTGCGGGGGCATGCGTGGCACCTACGACCTGCTCTACGGCGACCTCTCGGGGATGGCTGATCACAACATTCTGTTGATCGTTTTTTGGCCGGTCGTGATCGTCGCCTTCGCCGTCTGGGCCTACCGATCGTGGACCGGTCGACGCCCGGTCGTCGATATTGCAACGCAAGCACGGCGATCTCGACTCATGGTCTGGCTGCTGATCGGCGTGCTGATCTTTGGTGTGGTGCGCAACTTCGTTCCCTACCTGGGATCTGGGGTGGGTTAGAGCCCCGATTGCAAGCGCAGACACCGGGCGTACTGTGGGGCCATGAACGTCCTCAACGACATCCTTGACGGAGTCCGCGAAGACGTAGCGCAGCGGATGCAACGCGTTCCCCTCGAGCTCGTCAAGGAACGCGCGAGTACGACCAGTACACCGAGAGATCCGCGCCCGATGTTCACCGATGAGGACGTATGCGTCATCGCCGAAGTCAAGCGAGAAAGTCCGAGTCGAGGACCGCTGGCAGAGATCGCCGATCCGGCCGCCCTGGCTCGCGACTACGAAGCCGGTGGAGCGCACTGCATCAGTGTCTTGACTGAGGAACGTCGCTTCGGGGGGAGTCTGGACGACCTCGCGTCGGTGCGTTCCGCTGTCGACGTGCCGGTGTTGCGCAAAGACTTCGTCATCGGGAGTTATCAACTCTGGGAAGCACGGGCCTACGGCGCGGACCTCGTCCTGCTGATTGTGGCCGCGCTCGAACAGGACGCTCTGGTATCACTTGTCGAGCGCTCCCGAAGCCTGGGGTTGACTCCACTAGTTGAGGTTCACGACGAGAAGGAGATCGCCCGTGCCCTGGACGCGGGGGCAGACATCATCGGCGTGAATGCCCGAGACCTGACCACGCTGGAAGTTGACAGGGGCGTCTTCGCGCGAGTGGCGCACCTGATCCCGGATACCTGCATCAAGATCGCAGAATCGGGTGTTCGGGAGCCCCATGATTTGATCGCTTACGCAGAGGCGGGAGCGGACGGCGTCCTGGTCGGCGAAAGCCTGGTCACCGGCAAGGATCCTCGCCTCGCGGTCCACGATCTCGTCACGGCAGGAGCGCACCCCGCCCTGCGTCACGGCAGGAGAATGACATCGTGACTGCCCCTGCCGACACCGTTGATGCTCGCTCGTCAGCACCAGGTCATTTCGGCCCGTACGGGGGTCGTTTCGTTCCAGAAGCGTTGATGGCTGCGCTCGATCAACTGGAAGAAGCCTTCGACGCCGCATGCACCGATCCGGACTTCGCCCGGGAGCTCGCGGACCTGGAGAAGGACTACACCGGACGGCCCTCTCCGTTGACTCGAGCGGCGCGTTTTGAACACGAGTGCGGTGGGGCCCGCATCTACTTCAAACGAGAAGACCTCAACCACACGGGATCTCACAAGATCAACAACGTTCTCGGACAGGCGCTGTTGGCTGCCCGCATGGGCAAGACGCGCATCATCGCCGAGACAGGTGCCGGGCAACACGGAGTCGCGTCGGCGACCGCCGCGGCACTCATGGGATTGGAATGTGTCGTCTACATGGGGAAGGAAGACACCCAGCGGCAGGCGCTGAACGTTGCGCGTATGCAATTGCTCGGGGCCACCGTCGTCCCGGTCGAAACGGGAAGTCAGACTCTCAAAGACGCCATCAACGAGGCGATGCGTGACTGGGTCACCAACGTGGCGACAACGCATTACCTGCTGGGAACGGTGACGGGACCTTCACCGTTCCCGCGCATCGTCCGGCACTTCCACAGCGTCATCGGACGTGAAACGCGGGAGCAAATTCTCGAGATTGAGGGCCGGTTGCCGGATGCAGCGGTGGCGTGTGTCGGCGGTGGGTCCAACGCCATGGGGTTGTTCTCGGCGTTCCTCGATGATCCCGAGGTGCGCTTGGTCGGCTACGAAGCTGGCGGGGAAGGCGTGGAATCCGGTCGTCATGCAGCGCGATTCGCCATGGGTGCGCCGGGCGTTCTGCACGGTGCGCGCACGTACGTCATGCAGGACGAGTGGGGCCAAACCACCCCGTCGCATTCGATAAGTGCCGGACTGGACTACCCCGGTGTGGGTCCTGAGCACGCGTGGCTGCATGACTCGGGTCGGGCCACTTACGAGCCGGTGACGGATGCCGAAGCGATGGAAGCGTTCTCGATCGTGAGTCGCACCGAAGGGATACTGCCGGCGATCGAAACGGCGCATGCTCTCGCGGGGGCTATGCGTCTGGGTCGAGAGCTCGGTCCGGACGCGGTGATCGTGATCAATCTATCCGGGCGAGGGGACAAGGACGTGGAAACTGCTGCTCGCTGGTTTGGAATCGACACGACGTGAATCCGCGGACCGCGGCCGTATTCGACGCCGCCCGGACACAGCAACGATCAGCACTCATCGGCTACCTCCCGGCGGGGTTCCCCACGGTCGATGACAGTGTCGAGATCTTTCAAACCATGCTCGACTCCGGTGTCGACCTGCTGGAGGTCGGTCTCCCGTACTCCGACCCACTCATGGACGGCCCCGCGATCCAGGAATCAGTGGAAATCGCGCTCGAGCGTGGGGTGACGACTGCCGACGTCCTGAACGTGGTCAACCGCCTGACGCTGGCGGAGCATCAAGCGGTGTACGTCATGAGCTACTGGAATCCCATCGAGCGATTCGGAGTGCAGAAGTTCGCCGACGAACTTGCCGCGGCCGGCGGCAGCGGCGTCATCACACCGGACCTGACGCCCGAAGAAGCCGATGCATGGATCGAGGTGACCGAGGCCGCAGGAATAGATCGCACCTTTCTCGTGGCGCCGTCATCGACCGATGCGCGAATCGACATCGTCTCTGGAGCGACGACCGGTTTCGTCTACGCGGCATCCACGATGGGAGTAACCGGGACTCGCGACACGGTGAGTGACGCAGCCCCGCAACTCGTGGGCCGGGTTCGCGAACGCACAGGCCAGCCGATCGGTGTCGGCTTGGGTGTCTCCTCTGCCGATCAGGCAGCGTCGATCGCCGGGTACGCGGATGGAGTGATCGTGGGTTCGGCATTCATCCGGCGAGTCCTTGATGCCGAATCAAGCGCCGAGGCCACGGCCGAGGTGGGTCGATTCGCTGCGGAGCTCCGCGAGGGGGTTGGGCGATCAACCCACCTGTCCGAGCCCGACGCATGAGCGCGTCGCAGAGGCGAACTATTCTGGAGATCGGCGTCTGACGAGGCGTCATGTGGTCACGAACGGAGATGTGATGGCAGCGGGAAGTAGAGAACGGCGCGATCGGGCGGCTGCTGCTCGGGCGGAGGCTCAGGCGGGGGAGAAACGCCGGGAGCGGACCGTGCGCATCATCGGGGCCGTTGCCGTCCTCGCCGTTGTCGCCGGAATCATCGGAGTCGCCGTCGTCGCGCGCAATGCAGACGACAACGCGAACGCCATTGATGTGATTGAGGCGGACCCGAACGCACCAGTTCCCGACGGTGTCCTTGGAGCCGACAGCGAATGGGCGTACGGGGTTCCCTACGGAACCGCTGGGGACGACGCCCCCGTTCTCGAACTGTGGGAAGACTTCCAGTGCCCTGCATGCGGCTCACTCGAAGAAGCGAACGGCGAGGGCATCGCCGAAGCAGCCGAGACCGGCATCGCGCGGGTTATTTGGCGTCCCACCGCGTTCCTGGACCGCAACCTTGGAAACGATGCCTCCAATCGCGCAATCGGCGCGTGGGGTTGTGCGATCGACGAGGGATTCACGCGGGAGTACCACGACGCTGTCTACGCCAATCAACCCGAGGAAGAGGGAGACGGTTGGTCGAACTCCGAACTTGTCGCGATAGCCGAAGACGTCGGCATGAGTGGAGCCAGCCTCGAGAGTTTCTCCGCGTGCGTCGACGACGAGACCTACCGGGTGTGGGCCGCGAACTCGACCCAGGAGTTCTACGACCAAGGAGTAGCAGGGACCCCCTTCGGCAAGATCGACGGAGTGGAAATCCCCACACAGTCGTTGGCGGATCAAGCGTCGTTGCTCGCCGCGCTGACCGAGGCCGCCGGCAACTAGCGCCGGTGACGCAACGATGAGCGGGAGTGCGATAGCGACGATCACCACGCAGGTCGTGGCGTCGATTCCCAGTCCCGACCAGGGCACGTGGTACTTGGGTCCGATACCGCTACGCGCCTACGCGCTGGCGATCATCGCCGGCATCGTCGTTGCCATTTGGCTCGGTAATCGCCGCTACGTCGCTCGCGGCGGAGAGCCAGGCCTGATCACCGACATCGCTCTGTGGGCGGTGCCGTTCGGCATCATCGGCGGCCGTCTCTATCACGTTGCCAGTGACTGGCAGATCTACTTCGGCACCGACGGCCGGGGATTAGCTGCGGCTTTTCGCATCTGGGATGGAGGCTTGGGAATCTGGGGCGCCGTTGCTCTCGGTGCGTTGGGTGCGTGGATCGGTGCGCGACGGCGACACGTCGCTCTCCCTCCGATCGCAGACGCGATCGCTCCCGGCATCGCGCTGGCCCAGGCAATCGGTCGATGGGGCAACTGGTTCAACCAGGAACTGTTCGGGCAACCCACGACGTTGCCCTGGGGGCTGGAGATCGCGCCGGAAAATCGGCCGGTGGGCTACGAGACCTTCGAAACTTTCCACCCCACGTTTTTGTATGAGTCGCTGTGGCTGGTCGGGGTTGCTCTGATCGTCATCTGGGCGGATCGCCGGTTCACGATGGGCCACGGGCGCGTCTTCGCCCTGTACGTGCTGCTGTACACGATCGGTCGGGCCTGGATCGAAACCTTGAGAATCGACCCGGTCAACACCGTGGCCGGGCTGCGGTTGAATGTGTGGACGTCGGTCATCGTGGGGATCGGCGCCGCCGTGTATCTGGTGCTGTCGGCGAGATCCCGGCCGGGACGGGAGGACCTCAGCGCGGCGTCGAGTGATGCGACCGACGCGGACGACCGGAACGATGAGAACGACGAGAACCACGAGAACCACGAGAACCACGGTGAAGCCGGCGATTCCGACGCTTCCGATGACTCTGACGATCAGGCTCCCGTGAGTGAAATGTCACAAATGCAGGAAAAATCGGAAAAGTCGGACACTGCGGAGCCTGGTCCCGACGACACCGCGACGACAACCCCGTAGACTTCATTGTGCGGGCCAACGTCGTCCCGAACCGCCACTCCACCACCTCCGCAGCCGGTCGCTACTGCCGTGATGCGGGCGGTTTCATCAACCGACGACGAAGGAATGCCTGTGTCTCTCCTCGACGGATACGCCACCACTCCGGCCCGGCAAGGCTTGTATGACCCGCAATTCGAGCGTGACGCCTGCGGTGTCGCATTGGTGGCGACCCTGAGCGGTGTCCCTTCCAACGACGTCGTGAAGCAGGCACTGACGGCACTGGAGAATCTGGAACACCGGGGAGCGTCGGGAAGCGAGCCCGACAGCGGCGACGGAGCGGGAATCTTGATCCAGGTGCCCGATGCCCTGTTGCGTCGGGTGAGCGGAATCGAACTACCCGAGCCCGGTGCTTACGCCACGGGTATCGGATTCCTTCCCACGGACGGTCCTACGCGCGACTTGCTGATGGCGCAGATCGACGAGATCGCCCGTGACGAAGAGATCGAGATCCTCGGTTGGCGCCATGTGCCGACCGATCCATCCCTGGTCGGAGTGACGGCTCGAGAGTGCATGCCGGACTTCTGGCAGATCTTCGCTGTGGATGCCCGCAATGCCACCTTCGGACTCGACCTTGACCGGCGCGTGTACGCGTTGCGCAAGCGGATGGAGAACGAGTTGGGCGTTTACTTCGCGTCGCTGTCTTCTCGCACCATGGTCTACAAGGGCATGTTGACCACGGACCAACTCACACCCTTCTACCCGGACTTGAGCGACGTCGATATCGCGTCGACCTTGGCCCTCGTGCACTCACGTTTTTCCACGAACACGTTTCCGTCATGGCCGCTCGCGCACCCGTACCGGTTGATCGCTCACAACGGCGAGATCAACACCGTGGCAGGAAATCGGAACTGGATGACCACCCGCGAAGCCATGCTCACTAGCGATGTTCTCTCTGGCGACCTCACTCGCCTCTCGCCGATCTGCACCCCGGGCGCGAGCGACTCGGCCAGCTTCGACGAGGTCCTGGAGCTGCTCCACCTCGGCGGCCGCTCGCTCCCACAGGCCGTATTGATGATGATTCCCGAAGCCTGGGAGAACAACCCCGACATGGATCCACGTCGACGCGCGTTCTACGAGTTCTACGCGACGCTCATGGAGCCGTGGGACGGCCCCGCCAACGTCTGCTTCACTGACGGAACACAGATCGGTGCCGTCCTTGACCGCAACGGCCTTCGACCGGGTCGATTCTGGGTCACCGACGAGGGCTTGGTGGTGTTGGCGTCCGAAGCTGGCGTGCTGGATATCGACCCTCAAACGGTCGTGCGCAAGGGACGACTTCAACCAGGACGCATGTTCCTCGTTGACACCGCTGCGGGCCGCATCATCGAAGACGACGAGATCAAGGCCGAACTCGCGGCGGAATTGCCGTATGACGAGTGGCTGGACACCGGCATCATCTACCTGGAGGAACTGCCCGAACGAGAGCACATCGTGCACACCCACGAATCTGTTGCGCGTCGGCAGCAAACCTTCGGGTATAGCCAGGAAGAACTCCGGGTGATCATGGAGCCGATGGCGCGCGCCGGCGCGGAACCGATCGGCTCGATGGGTACCGACACTCCGATCGCGGCGCTGTCGAATCGGCCGCGTCTGTTGTTCGACTACTTCAGCCAACTCTTCGCGCAGGTGACCAACCCCCCGTTGGACGCTATTCGTGAAGAAATCGTCACCAGCCTGGCGAGCCTCATCGGGCCCGAAGGCAACCTGTTGGAATCTCAACCCGGCCACTGCCGCCAGGTGCTGCTGCCGTTCCCGGTCATCGACAACGATGAACTTGCCAAGATTCTGCACATCAATGCGGACGGCACGCTTCCGGAGTTCGCTGCGGCGCGCGTGACGGGGCTGTATCCGGTGGCCGGTGGGGGAGTCGCTCTCGAGAAGCGACTCGCAGAAATCTTCAACGAGGTGGATGCTCTGATCCGCCAGGGCAAGCGCTTCATCGTCCTGTCCGACCGGGAAAGCAACGCCCAGCAGGCACCGATTCCTTCGCTGTTGCTGTGCGCCGCCGTTCACCATCACCTGGTGCGAACCAAGACGCGCAGCCAGATCAGCCTGCTGGTCGAGGCGGGTGACGTGCGCGAAGTCCACCACGTGGCACTCCTCGTCGGTTACGGCGCGGCAGCGATTAACCCATATTTGGCGTTGGAGACCGTCGAAGACCTCGTCCACCGGCACGTGCTCGACGGCATTGGCGTGGAAAAGGCGGTCCGCAACTACATCAAGGCCATGGGCAAGGGACTGTTGAAGGTGATGTCCAAGATGGGCGTCTCCACGGTCGCGTCCTATCGCGGGGCGCAGATCTTTGAAGCCATCGGGCTCTCCCAAGAGCTCGTCGATAGTTACTTCACTGGAACGGTGACCAAGCTCGGTGGGGTAGGACTCGACGTCATCGCGGAGGAGGTCGCCCGTCGGCATGCGATGGCGTATCCGCCGTCGGGAATCTCTCCCGCTCATCGCGTCTTAGCCGACGGTGGGGAGTACCAGTGGCGACGCGACGGGGAACCGCACCTGTTCGATCCGGAAACCGTCTTCCGGCTCCAGCACGCGACGCGGGCGAAGCGCTTTGACATATTCCGGGAATACACCCAGGGCGTCAATGAACAAGCCGAGCGCTTGATGACGCTGCGCGGATTGTTCGCCTTCCGCGATGGTGCTCGCGAATCGGTCCCCCTCGATGAAGTCGAATCGATCGAATCGATCGTGTCGCGTTTCAGCACCGGAGCCATGTCCTACGGGTCCATCTCCGCAGAGGCGCACGAGACGCTGGCGATTGCGATGAACCGCCTCGGTGGAAAGTCGAATACCGGGGAAGGTGGAGAAGACCCTGAACGTTTTGTGCCGATGGACAATGGTGACTCGAAGCGTTCGGCCATCAAGCAGGTGGCATCGGGGCGTTTCGGTGTCACCAGTGAATACCTTGTCAACAGCGACGACATCCAGATCAAGATGGCGCAAGGAGCGAAGCCGGGTGAAGGCGGGCAGCTTCCCGGCCACAAGGTCTATCCGTGGATTGCCAAGACCCGACACTCCACTCCCGGCGTCGGGCTGATCTCTCCGCCTCCGCACCACGACATTTACTCCATCGAGGACCTCGCGCAACTGATCCACGATCTGAAGAACGCGAACCCTCGGGCCCGTGTGCACGTGAAGTTGGTGGCGGAGGTCGGTGTTGGAACCGTTGCCGCGGGTGTCTCCAAAGCCCATGCCGACGTTGTTCTCATCTCCGGCCATGACGGAGGGACAGGCGCATCACCGCTGACATCGCTCAAGCATGCGGGCGCGCCATGGGAGTTGGGTTTGGCGGAAACGCAGCAGACCCTGCTGCTCAATGGCCTTCGCGATCGTGTTGTCGTCCAGGCGGACGGACAGCTCAAGACCGGACGCGACGTTGTGATCGCTGCGCTTCTCGGCGCTGAGGAGTACGGGTTCGCGACGGCACCGTTGGTGGTCATGGGGTGCGTGATGATGCGCGTGTGTCATCTGGACACCTGCCCGGTGGGCATCGCAACGCAAAACCCCGTTTTGCGCGAGCGGTTCCAGGGATCGCCCGAATTCGTCGTCAACTTCTTCGAATTCATCGCCCAGGAAGTACGTGAGTATCTCGCCGAACTCGGTTTCCGAAGCCTCGATGAAGCCATCGGACACGCCGAAGTTCTCGACATGCGGCGGGCTATCGATCACTGGAAGGCGGACGGACTCGACCTTGCTCCGATCCTTCACGTGCCCGATGTTCCGGTCGGTGAGGCGCGTCGGAAGATCGTCGAGCAGGACCACGGCCTAGACAAGGCCCTGGATCAAGAACTCATCGAGATTTGCCGCCCAGCCCTTGATTCGCGTGAACCTGTCCGGGCCAATGTTGCCATTCGGAACGTCAACCGAACGGTGGGAACCATGCTCGGTTCGGAAGTGACGCGGCTGCACGGCGGCGATGGCTTGCCGGACGGAACGATCGACATCACCTTCCAAGGGTCTGCCGGTCAATCGCTCGGCGCCTTCGTTCCCGCCGGAGTGACCCTTCGACTCGAGGGCGACGCGAACGACTACCTCGGTAAGGGCCTTTCAGGAGGTCGACTCATCATTCGGCCCGACCGGGGCGCCCCCTTCGTCGCCGAGGACAACATCATCGCCGGCAACGTGATTGCGTACGGAGCGACGAGTGGAGAGATCTTCATTCGCGGACAGGTGGGCGAACGGTTCTGCGTGCGGAACTCGGGCGTCCACGCTGTCGTCGAGGGGGTCGGTGACCACGCTCTGGAGTACATGACAGGCGGTATCGCGGTGATCCTCGGACCGGTGGGCCGCAACGTCGGGGCCGGGATGTCCGGCGGGACTGGCTACATACTCGACTTGAACGTGAGCCGAGTGAATCCGGAAATGGTGGATCTCGATCCGCTCAGCGCCCAGGACGAAGACGAGCTGCACTCGTTGATCCAGCGGCACGTCGAGGAGACGGAGTCCGCCGTGGGTGCTCGATTGCTCGAGGACTGGGCCCAGAGCCGCCAGCGGTTCACCAAGGTCATGCCGCAAGACTTCAAGCGGGTGTTGCGTTTGCGCGAGGAGGCGATAGCCAGGGGAGAAGACCCTGTGCTGGCAGTGATGGGAGGCGGCAATGGCTGACCCGCGAGGTTTCTTGACCACCGACCGCCAGCTTCCCGAACGGCGCCCGGTCGATGTTCGCATTCAAGATTGGCAAGAGGTCTACCAAGACTTTGATGCTCGGAGTCTGGAAAAGCAGGCGGGGCGCTGCATGGACTGCGGTATTCCCTTCTGCCACCAGGGGTGCCCACTGGGCAACCTCATCCCGGAATGGAACGACCTCATCTACGACCGTGACTGGGGTCAAGCCATCGAAAGGCTGCACGCCACCAACAACTTTCCAGAATTCACCGGACGACTCTGTCCGGCGCCGTGCGAAGCGGCCTGCGTACTGGGCATCAACGCCGATCCCGTCACTATCAAGCAAGTCGAAGTGGCCATCGTCGACCGGGCGTGGGAGGCCGGGTGGATCACACCGCAGCCGCCGGAGTCACTGACCGGCCACACGGTCGCGGTGATCGGATCCGGGCCCGCCGGACTCGCGGCGGCGCAGCAGTTGGCGCGTGCAGGCCACACGGTCGCGGTGTATGAGAGGTCGGACAGGATCGGGGGTCTGCTCCGCTACGGAATCCCCGAGTTCAAGATGGAAAAGCACCACGTGGATCAGCGACTCGCGCAGATGGAAGCCGAGGGAGTTAAGTTTCGGCCGAACGTAGAGGTGGGAGTGGACATCACGGTCGCCGACCTGCGGCGACGCTATGACGCAATCGTCATCGCGACCGGCGCGACAGCCTGGCGAGACCTACCCATCGAAGGTCGAGAGTTGACCGGCATCTACCAAGCCATGGAGTACCTGCCTCCT
>Ga0075463_10000525_pt1 | contig 12303 bp, 6 predicted proteins | sample DEB08_DNA_14_FD_77579 | JGI IMG/M metagenome (GOLD analysis project Ga0075463, IMG submission 77579) | Aqueous microbial communities from the Delaware River and Bay under freshwater to marine salinity gradient to study organic matter... | ecosystem: Environmental > Aquatic > Marine > Coastal ...
GTCGCCTCGGCATCACGGTCAGTCTGCTTGCCATAAATCAGCACGTTACCCAAAAGCCGTTGCCCCTCTTCAGCGGCCTCCGCACCCGTGGGCAGGTCATAGATTCGCCAGCTCGACCGGGGCGGCACTGCCCCGCGAGAGACCCACCGTGAACGATCGACCGGTGAGGCCTCAAAATGGTCATCCTTGCGGAGGGCGTCCTCAAGCAGATCAATATCACCATCAAGCTTGCCACGCAGCAGTTCATACCGAACAACCGGCGACCGCTCAGGGTTGGCTTGGCTCTCCAAGGCAACCGCTCGCCCGGTTGCTTCGACCGCCTCATCATGAGCGGAGGCCGCGCCAGCGCTGGCTTGCAGGTCGGCCACCTTCAGCCAGGCCTCTGCTGCCTCCAAGGGCCGGGCCAGTCGCTCACAGAGCAGGGCGATGTTGGTAAACAGCTCTGGCCTATCGCCGGCTACCCCCTTGAGGCTGTTGAAGGTTTTCAAGGCCTTTGCCAGACGCCACTCAGCCGCATGCTTGGTCGCAGTTTCAAATTCAAACCGCCATGGCGAGTCTTCTGATGTCGTCGCCAGCGGCACCCTGATCCGCAGGGCGGGTGGCAGCCCGGCAGAAAGCAGCGTCTCAGCCAGGATGCTCCGTTCTTCATCAGACCCCAGCGATTTTTCGGTTAGCCATTCGATGGTCGACTCAGCCAGACCGAACTGGCCGACCTGCGCCGCCACCTGGACAAGCGTCATCGCAATTCGGACGAGATCATCCGGCACATCGGCGGCTGCCGCCTCGCGGGCTCGATCAAAAAGACTGGCCGCTTCCTGCATGTTGTCAACCAGTGCGGCTGAGACCGAAGCATGGCCCAGTGCCAGGGGGTTATCGGGGTAGGCTTCCAAGAATGCCCGGCTGGTCACGGCGGCATCGTTGAACTTTTTGGCCGCCAGCTCGAGTTTGGTCCGCGTGGCCAGCAGGCAGGCCTTGCCCGGATGCTTTTCCGAAAGCCGGACGACCTGCTCAAGTGCTGCCTCAATCTGCTCGCCTTCAACCAGCCGGTCGAGTTGTTCGAGGTCACCGAGCAGTTCATGGCAACAAAACTTGATCTTCTTGCCAGTTCCGCCGGGGCAGAGTGAGTAGGGATCGAGCGGCATAGCATTCTCCTGGACCGCCTCAACAGGGGCGGGGCAACGTCACGGGTAAAACACGCAGACCGCTTACCTTACCAGACGTCTTTGCCCGTCGGAATCGGCTGCCACTCCCCACCGTCCCGGCCCTGGTCCAGGCTGGGTTGGTTGAATGCAGGGGCCGACCGGGCGATACTGAGAACGAGGCGTGCTGGCAGGCGGCGGCGGCACGCGTCCGTATACCCTTGCGTTTCCCTCCCTCCATCAAGACGGCCTGCCGTGCGCCAGCCACGCATCGTGATTGTCGATCCGGCCGGTGCCACAGGCCTTGCCTACGGCCGGATCGTTGCCCGTCTGCAGCCGCTTGAGGTCCAGCATGCCTCCTCGGTGCCCGCTGGCATTTCCCTGGTCACCGCTGACAGCTTTGATATCGCCGTCCTCGTGGCCCGCGACGGCATCCCGGCACTCGAGATGCTCACCCCGTTGGTGGCTGCCGATCCTGATCTCCCGGTAGTCGTTGTCGATGCAGCCCCCAACGCCGAACAGACTCGGAGCTGCCTGCGGCAGGGGGCCGCCGATTACCTGCCGCTGGAGGCAGCTGATCGTGAACTGGAAGGTGCCCTGGAACATGCCCTGACTGCCTCGCGCCGCCGCTCCAGCGAACAGGCACTCCGTCGGGCTGTCGAACGGCCCTACTCGTTCGAAGACTTTCTCGGTGAGAGCCCGCCCATGCGGCAGGTTTATGCACTGATCGAACGGGTCGCCAGCAGTGGAGTTGATGTCCTCATCACTGGCGAAACCGGCACCGGCAAGGAACTGGTAGCCCGGGCTGTCCACCGCCGCAGTCGGCGGGCCGACGGCCCCTTCGTACCAATTGACTGCGGGGCCATCCCCGACGCCCTCCTCGAAAGTGAGCTCTTTGGCCATGAACGCGGCGCATTCACCGGAGCCGATGCCCGCCGGATCGGCCTGATTGAAGTCGCCGATGGCGGCACGCTGTTCCTCGATGAGGTCGCCGAGTTACCAGCCGCCTTGCAGGCCAAGTTGCTGCGTGTGCTGCAAGAGCGGCGTGTCCGCCGCGTCGGAGCCCGCAAGGAGACTCCTGTCGATGTGCGGGTAGTTGCCGCCACATCCCGGGCGATTGACGCCATGGTCGAACAGGGCACATTCCGACGCGATCTCTACTATCGCATCAATGTGGTTCGGATCAGCCTGCCGCCCCTCCGTGAACGAGGGGATGACATCGGCCTCTTGGCCGAACTGTTCGCCAGCCGGGCTGGCCGGGAAATGGGCCGCACCGCCGGCCGGCTTTCAACCGATGCCTACCAGGTACTCAGACACTACCACTGGCCGGGAAATGTCAGAGAACTGCAGAATGTCGTCCGTCGGGCAATGGCCCTTGCCCCCGGTGATGTGGCCGGTGTTGACGACCTGCCTGACGAAATCGTGGCTGCTGCTGGCGGCCAGGCCGATTCCATTGCCGAGACAGGCGACGGCTTTTTTGCCAAGCGTGCCGCCCACGTTGCCCGTTTCGAACGGCAGTATCTGGTCGATCTGCTCAACCAACTCAAGGGGGATGTCTCGGCGGCAGCCAAACTGGCTCAGGTTCCCCGGGGCACGCTCTATCGGTTGCTCAAGGCCCACGACCTCGACCCAGCCCAATTTCGAGCCGAGTGATACGACAGCCCCCTCCCGCAGCAGCGCTCACGCGGCGCGACAGCCGCGCCTCAGCGATGTGACACTGCCTTTTTCTGTCGATTTTCCGAGGAGACCGCCCTTTCGGCTGCCAGATGGCCAGCAGGACTGCCACCAGATGTGTCACAGCGGTGCGACAGGCCTGCCGGTGCTGCCCCCAGATAGGCCTTAAAAAGCGAGGGGAAATTTTTTTCACGCCATGGCACACAAGATGCAACACTCTGCTTCCGGAACGCCGGTCAGGTGATCGGCACAGCAGACCAGCGGCGGCGGAAGCAGTTGGAAAGCACAAAAAAAGTAGAAACCGACAGGTGGTCACCGCGACCGCTCTTTGGAAAGGAACGAAACGATGAAGAAGATTGAAGCAATTCTCCGGCACTTCAAGCTCGAAGAAGTGAAGGATGCCCTCAATGAGATCGGTATCAAGGGAATGACTGTCACTGAGGTTCGTGGCTTTGGCCGGCAGCGGGGACACACTGAGACCTACCGCGGCGCCGAGTATTCCGTTGACTTTCTGCCCAAGGTGAAACTTGAGGTAGTGGTCGACGACGGAGAAGCTCAAACCGTGATCAACAAGATCATGACGGTTGCTCGGACCGGCCAGGTTGGTGACGGAAAGATCTTTGTCTCTGACCTTGCCGAAGTCGTGCGGATTCGCACCGGCGAGACTGCAGGCGACGCGATCTGAGGCCAGCCCTTGAAGGCCTGATAGGCTACCGCCGCCACACGCAGAGGCTGCCATCCCTGTTGCTCCTCGAATCAACAGGGATGGCCAGCCCGGTGGGGGAAAACACGAAACGATCAGGCCATGACCGTCGCTTCTGTGTCACTCGCTGAGGGCAGGGCTGAACTGCCCATGAGGTAACGGTCACATTCACGGGCCGCTTCCCGGCCTTCGTTGATGGCCCAGACAACCAGGCTCTGGCCCCGCCGGCAGTCGCCCGCCGCGAACACCCCTTCAATGTTGGTGGTGTAGCGGCCATAGTCGGCAGCAAAGTTACTGCGGCTGTCTCGCTCAACGCCGAGCTCTTCGGCAATCAGCTGCTCTGGCCCGCCAAAGCCAAGGGCTAGCATCACCATCTGACAGGGCCACTCCTGCTCACTGCCAGGAACGACCGAGAACGGTGGACCACCCTCTTGCGGCTTGCTCCAGTCGAGCCGCACAGTCTTTACCGCCCGCAGGTGGCCGGCATCATCGCCGAGGAATTCAACCGTCTGCACCGAAAACTCCCGTGGGTCACCTGCCAGCTGCTTGCCGGGGACGTGGGAATAGTCGAAGTGAGCGGCCGCCTCAACGTGCCCGTAGTCCTTCCTGAGAATCTTCGGCCACTGTGGCCAGGGATTATTCGCGGCCCGCTCGGCCGGCGGCTGCGGCACAATTTCAAAGGTCACCAACGAGCGGCAGCCATGCCGCAGTGAGGTGCCAATGCAGTCGGTGCCAGTGTCACCGCCACCGATGACGATGACATCTTTGTCTTTGGCCGACAGGTAGTTGCCATCGGCATGCTGCGAGTCGAGCAGGCTGCGGGTGTTGCCCGTGAGAAAATCCATCGCAAAGTGAATTCCCTGCAGGTCACGCCCCGGGGCTTTGGCAAAGAAATCGTTGGGGCGAGTGGAACCGACACAGAGCACCACGGCATCAAAGTCCGCCATGAGCTTGGCAGCAGGAAGATCCTTGCCAATCTCAATGCCAGTCTTGAAGATCACCCCTTCGGCGGCCAGCAGATCGACCCGACGCTGCACCACCTTCTCTTTGTCGAGTTTCATGTTGGGGATGCCGTACATCAGCAGGCCACCAATCCGGTCAGCCCGCTCAAAGACCGTGACCAGATGCCCGGCCTGATTGAGCTGGGCCGCGCAGGCCAGCCCCGCCGGCCCAGACCCAACCACAGCCACCTGTTTGCCAGTTCGCAGAGTCGGCGGCTGAGGGACAATCCAGCCCTCCTCCCAGCCGCGGTCAACAATGGCACATTCAATCTGCTTGATCGTCACTGGGGGCTCATGGATGCCGAGCACACACGACCCTTCACAGGGCGCGGGGCAAACCCGGCCAGTGAACTCTGGGAAATTGTTGGTTTTGTGCAGCCGCTCAAGGGCCTCCTTCCAATGCCCCCGATAGACAAGGTCATTCCATTCTGGAATCAGATTCCGCACCGGGCAGCCGGCTGCCATGTTGGCCATCAGATCGGCGGTATGGCAAAACGGGACACCACAGTCCATGCAGCGTGAACCCTGCGATTGCAGGTCAACGATGGGGAGGTCGACATGGAACTCGTTCCAGTCACCAATCCGCTCTTGTGGATCTCGCTCGGAATAGGTCTTGCGATCGACGGTCATGAATCCGCGTGGATTGCCCATCGGCTTGGCTCCTTTTCTGTAGGCAGCCCGCCAAAGGGCTGCCTGATTTGCTGGTGTGGTTCGCTGGTGTGTTTGCTCTACGTGTCGTTTTGCTGTTGGGTGCCGGGGCGACCGACTTAACCGCCTGCTGTCGCCAGTTCGGTCTCAGCAGCCATTTCGGCCAATGCCCGCTTGTAGTCGCGGGGCATAACCTTGACGAACTGCGGCAGCGAGGCATCCCAGGTGTCGAGGATGCCACGGGCCACCGTCGACCCGGTGAACTCGGCATGCCGCTGAATCATCTCTTGCAACTCTGCCACATCTTCTGCCGCCTCAACGGTCTCAAGTTCGACCAGTTCGAGGTTGCAGTTGAGGCGAAGGACATCACGATCGGGGGCGAAGACGTAGGCGACGCCTCCGGACATGCCCGCAGCCAGATTCCGTCCGGTGGGCCCGAGGATGACCACCCGGCCGCCAGTCATGTACTCAAGGCCGTGGTCGCCCACGCCCTCGACAACCGCCCGAGCGCCACTGTTTCGCACGCAGAATCGCTCCGCTGCCATCCCACGGAAAAAGGCCTCACCCGCAGTTGCCCCGTAAAGGGCCACGTTCCCCAGGATGATGTTCTCTTCGGGCACAAAAGTTGATGCCTTGGGCGGATAGATAATCACCCGGCCACCAGAGAGCCCCTTGCCCACATAGTCGTTGGCATCGCCCTCCAGTTCGAGCGTCACCCCGGGGGCCAGCCATGCCCCCAGGCTCTGGCCGGCTGATCCCTTGATGTCAATGTGGATCGTGTCGTCGGGCAATCCGTCTGGGCCGTTCGCCTTGGAAACCTCATGGCTGAGCATCGTGCCAAAGGCTCGGTCAATGTTTTCGATCTGCATGTCGAAACGCACCGGCATCCGCTCATGGATGGCGGCAAGTGACTTCTTGATCAGTTCATTATCAAGCACCTCTTCCAGACCATGATTCTGAGAAATGGTGCAGTGGGTCTCGGTGTCGGGATGGGGCCCCGCAGCCGGCGTCAGGATCGGTGTCAGGTCGAGCCCTTGGGCCTTCCAGTGTCGCACCGCGTCATCAATCTCCAGCACCTCCACATGGCCGACCATCTCATTGACTGATCGGAAGCCAAGGCTGGCCATGATTTCACGAGCCTCTTCGGCAACGAGGAAGAGGTAATTGACGACATGCTCTGCCTTGCCAGAAAACTTCTTGCGGAGTTCTGGATCTTGTGTCGCAATGCCAACCGGACAGGTATTCAGATGGCACTTCCGCATCATGATGCAGCCCATCGTGATGAGCGGCGCGGTGGCAAAGCCATATTCCTCCGCCCCAAGTAGGGCGGCAATGACGACATCACGACCGGTCTTCAACTGCCCGTCCGTCTCCAACCGCACCCGACTCCGCAGGTCGTTCATGACCAGCGTCTGATGAGTCTCCGCGATGCCAAGTTCCCAGGGCAGTCCGGCAAACTTGATGCTGGTCAGCGGGGAGGCCCCCGTCCCACCATCAGTGCCTGAGATGAGAATCTTGTCGGCATGCCCCTTGGCAACGCCCGAGGCAATCGTGCCAACACCAACTTCAGAGACCAGTTTGACGCTCACCGCCGCTGACGGATTCGCATTCTTCAGGTCAAAAATCAGTTGCGCGAGGTCTTCAATAGAATAGATGTCGTGGTGAGGCGGTGGACTGATCAGGCCAACACCCGGCGTGGAGTGACGCGTTGCCGCAATGATTTTGTTGACCTTGTGACCGGGGAGTTCACCCCCCTCGCCCGGCTTGGCCCCCTGGGCAATCTTGATCTGCAATTCGTTGGCATTGGTGAGATACCAGCTTGTCACCCCAAAGCGGCCCGAGGCCACCTGCTTAATGTAGGAACGCTTCGAATACTGATTCGGCTGGGCCTTCGCCTTGTCAGGGTCAAGATTCTCCAGTGTCGAAAGCATGGCATCATGCTCACCAACCGGACGGTCGTACCACTTGAATCGCTCGGGGTCTTCGCCCCCTTCACCCGTGTTACTTTTCCCTTCGAGCACATTCATCGCCACGGCGAGGGTTTCATGTGCTTCCGCCGAGATCGAACCGTAGCTCATCGCCCCGGTGCAGAACCGCTTGACGATTTCCCGGGCTGGCTCAACCTCCTCCAGCGGCACGGGCGTCCGATCGTTGCGAAACTTGAGGAGTCCGCGAAGGAAGCAGCGTCGATGGGCATCTTCGTTGACGGTCTTCGCGAACTGCCGATAGGCCTCCCGCGACCCGGTGCGAGCAGCGGCCTGCACCTGGGCGATGGTGAACGGGTTCCAGGCATGGGCCTCTCCTTCCTTTCGCCAATGAAACTGGCCGTCATTTGGCAGGATTGGCAGGGCACCCGCCTCTCGGGTTGGATAGCCGATTTCGTGCCGGCGAATCCCCTCCTCGGCAAGCACATCAAAGTCGACACCGGCAATCCGGCTGGCAGTGCCGACAAAACAGGTGTCGACCACCTCGGGGCCCAACCCGATCGCCTCAAAGATCTGCGCGCCCTTGTATGACGCCAGGGTTGAAATGCCCATCTTCCCCATCACCTTGAGCATGCCCTTGGCGACCGCCTTCCGGAATGCGGGCACAATTTTGTCGTCGCTGAAATCCTCCTCCAGCAGGCCGTCGATGCGGGCCTGCCGCAAGGCTTCAAACGCCAGATACGGGTTGATTGCATCAGCACCGTAGCCCGTTAGTAGGCAGAAGTTGTGAACCTCTCGGGCCTCACCCGACTCCAGCACAATGCCAATCCGAGTCCTTAGTTCCTGCCTGACCAGCGAGTGGTGGACAGCGCCGGTTGCCAGCAACGAACTGATCGGCACCCGATCTGCAGCCACGGCCCGATCAGAAAGCACAACCAGGGAATAGCCATCGTGGATCGCCTGCGTCACCTCGGCGCAGACCCGCTCAAGTGCCGGCCGTAGCCCGGCATCCCCCTCTTGGCGTGGGTAGGTGATGTCAATCGTCTTGGTTTTCCAACCGCGGTAGTCGAGTGACTTGATCGCGGCGAGTTCTTCATTGGTGAGAATTGGGTGTGGCACACAGAGGCGATGGCACTGCTGCTCTGTTGCCTCAAGCAGATTGCCCTCAGGACCGATGAAGCACTCCAGCGACATGATCACCTCTTCGCGGATCGAGTCGACCGGCGGGTTGGTGACCTGGGCGAAAAGCTGCTTGAAATAGTCGTAGGCCAACCGGGGCTTGTCTGACAGGCAGGCCAAGGCCGCGTCATTCCCCATCGACCCAATCGGGTCTCGCTTCTCCCGCAGCATCGGCATCAGCATGAACTGCAGGGTCTCGGTGGTGTAGCCAAAGGCCTGCATCCGCCGGAGCAGTTCTTCACTCGCGTAGTGGGCGGGAGCCTGCTGCGGCGGCAGTTCACTCAGATGAATCGCCTGATCTTTCAGCCAACTCTTGTACGGCCGCTTGGCAGCCACCGCTGTTTTCAATTCGTCATCGGTGATGATCCGTCCCTGCTCGAAGTCGACAAGAAACATCTTGCCCGGCTGGAGACGACCCTTGGCCTTCACCTGCTCTGGTGGCACCTGAACGACGCCCACTTCACTGGCCATGATCACGCGGTCGTCATGGGTGACGTAATACCGACTCGGACGCAGGCCGTTGCGATCGAGCACCGCGCCGATGTAATGACCATCGGTAAAGGACACCGAGGCTGGGCCGTCCCAAGGCTCCTGGAGCGCCGAGTGATATTCATAGAACGCCCGCTTGTCCTCAGGCATGCTGTGATGATTCTGCCACGCTTCAGGAATCATCATCATGACCGCCTCCTGGAGCGTGCGGCCAGAGTGATAGAGCATCTCAAGGGCGTTGTCGAAATTGCCTGAGTCTGAGCAGTCAGGCTCGATGACCGGGCAAAGCTTGCGGAGATCATCGCCCCAGAGGTCACTCTTCATCACGCCCTGGCGGGCAAACATCCAGTTCGCGTTGCCCCGCAAGGTGTTGATCTCGCCGTTGTGCGCCATAAAGCGACAGGGTTGGGCGCGATCCCAACTGGGAAAAGTGTTGGTTGAAAACCGGGAATGCACCATCGCCAGATGGGTCTTGTAGTCAGGATCCTGCAGGTCTTTGTAGAGCGGAATCACCTGCATCGACCGCAGCATGCCCTTCCAGATAATCACCTTGGTGGAAAGGGAGCAGATGTAGAACATCAACTTTTGCTGCAGGTTGCTCTCCACCCGGATCTGATGGCTTGACCACTTGCGGATTACAAACAACTGCCGCTCAAAGGCTTCCTGATCAAGGCCGTCAGCCGCCGCAATGATCACCTGATCAAAATGGGGCATTGCCCGGCGTGCGGTTGGCCCGACGTCGGCCGCGTCGGGATCAACGGGCAACTCTCGCCAGCCAATACATTTCTGGCCCTGTTCCGTGATGATGCGGTCGACGATTGAGCGGCACTCAGCCCGCTCAGCGGGATCGGTGGGCATGAAAAAGACACCGGTGCCATACAGGCCACGGGCCGGCAACTCGGCAGATAGTTCCTCACGGGCAATTCGCTCAAGCAACTCATACGGCAGCGCCGTGAGCATGCCCGCTCCGTCGCCGGTGTTGTCCTCACATCCGCAGCCACCACGGTGTTCCATGTGCTGGAGCATCCGATCAGCATCGTCAACGATCTGCCGGGAGGCCTCACCCTTGATGTGGGCAATGAAGCCGACACCGCAGGAGTCATGCTCATTGGCAGGGTCGTAAAGGCCTCGTGGTCCGGGAAGTCGGTTTGGTCGCGTCATGGCGTCTTCTTCTTAAGGGGTGACTCAGGGTCGTCTGTTTTGAGGAGTGTCTGGTGGCGTTTGTTGAAAAGTCCGGGAAAGGGAAGGACCGACCGAAACAGTCGACCCGAACTGGCAGCCCAGCGATCGGGCCTCAGGCCGTGCCGACGACCGTTAACTCGGCCAGCCGGGGAGGCTGCTGCTGAGGGCCAGCGACGAGGTCTGTGTCAGCGGCATGTCCCCGCAGCAGGTCGATGAACCGGCGCACGGTTGGTGACAATGGTTTGCCGCGACTACGGATAATCCCCAGCGGGCGAGCCAGAGGTGTGCCCTCCAGCGGAAGACTGACCAGGCTGCCTGCCTCAACCTCACGAGCAACCGTGGGCTCAGGCAGGAGGGCCATGCCGGCATCAATTTCCACAGCCCGCTTGATCGTTTCGATGTTGTCAAACTCCATGACCACCGTCGGCTCAGCCCCCTGCGACTCAATGGCGCGGTCGATTTCCTGGCGAATGACCAGATCGGGGTCGAAGCCGACCAGCCGCTGGCCATGCAGATCAGCCAGAGAAACCGAGGCCCGGGCAGCAAATGGATGGTGGGGGCCACAGACAAGGGTGATTGGTTCTTCCCGCCAGGCTTCTGCCTCAACAGCCCGCGTGCTGCGGGGATAACTGATGATGCCAACATCGGCCTGGTCACTGCGAATCGCCTCACTGACCCGCTCTGGATGAAGGTATTCCAGTCGCACATTGGCCTTCGGATGCCGGGCCATGAACTCCTGGACGTAGGCGCTCATGTGGTGAAGCCCGACTGAATAGATGGCCGCCACCCGCACCCGGCCAGCCACATCGTCGTGAAGGGAGCGAACCTCATCTTCCAGAGCGTCATACCGGGCGACAATCTTTCGACAGCCGTCAAAGAAAACCCGACCTTCAACCGTTGGCACCAGCGGACGCTTCGACCGCTCAATCAACTGCACGCCCAGCCGGCTTTCCAGTTGGCTGACCACCTGGCTTGCCCCCGATTGAGAAATACCGTTTTCCTCAGCCGCGCGGGAGAAGCTCCGCCGGGAAACGATATCGCAGAATATTTTCAGTGACTTCAGGTTCATTTTTTTCCAGCCGCTGCCGACCGGGACGGCCGGGCAGGCTTTCCTGTGGCTGTTCCGCCTTTTCCTCCTCTGGCAAGAACAACGCGACTGACGAGGCGAGCCTCGGCAAGCCGCTCAGACCAAGATCAGACCCAGAACTCATGCATGGGCCTCGCGAGAACCGAAGATCTCGCACTATCTGAATTCCAAATAGTGCCGCCTTGCACTATTCGAGAAACCAATGCAGCCTATCGGCTCCGCTGATTCCGTCAAGAACCTTGTCCACCGTACCGAGGAAATCGCTATGAATTCCCCTCAACTCGCCCCTGCCGACCGCCTTCCCGCCCGACTGGCAAAGCTTCTTTCCAGCGAACTGCCACCCCTCGGACCCGGCGAGCCGCAGGCAGCGTTCGCCGCGGGCCTTGAGTCCGCCGACCCGGCGGTCTGGTGCGGATCTGGCAGTCCTGACTCACCGGCCGCTGCCTGCTGCGCCGCGGGCCTGTGGCTCTGGAACGGTTTTCTTGACCGCTCCCATGAGATCAGTCAGGAAATCGACACCGCCGAAGGCAGCTGGTGGCACGGCATCATGCATCGCCGAGAGCCCGACCCCGGCAATGCGGCCTATTGGTTTCGCCGGGTTGGCCGCCATCCGCTGTTCGGTTCACTGGCTGACGCGATGCAGCAACTGGCCGCAGGACGTTCCCTGCCGGCCGCTGCCAGTTGGCTGGCAACAGTCGACCGCTGGGACCCGTTTCGCTTTATCGACTTCTGCGAAACAGCCCGATGCTCAGGGGATAGCAGCCTGCAGGCATTTGCCCAAGAGGCTGCCGCTGTCGAATGGTACGAACTGTTTCACCACTGTCAGCAGCAGGCTGCCGACAGCTAGACAGACAGCCGGCTACTCCTTGACCCGTTCCAGATACTCGGCATTACGAGTGTCGACCTTCACCAGTTCGCCCTGTTCAATGAAGGCCGGCACCATGATCTCAGCCCCGGTTTCGAGTTTGACCGGCTTGGTCAGATTCGTTGCCGTATTTCCGCGGACGGCTGGCTCGGCATACTCCACCTGCAGCACCATGTGCTGTGGCGGCTCCATCGAAATCGGATTGCCGTTGTAAAGCAGCATCGAACAAATCGTGCCTTCTTTGAGCCACTTCCAGGCATCATCGACCTGCTCTGCCGACAACTCGTACTGCTCGTAGTTGTCGTTGTCCATGAAGACGTACTGATCATTTTGCTTGTAGAGATACTGCGCATCGATGGTGCTGATGTCAGCGGCATCAAGGGAATCGCCACTTTTGTAGGTTCGATCGAG
>Ga0075463_10000534_pt1 | contig 12217 bp, 23 predicted proteins | sample DEB08_DNA_14_FD_77579 | JGI IMG/M metagenome (GOLD analysis project Ga0075463, IMG submission 77579) | Aqueous microbial communities from the Delaware River and Bay under freshwater to marine salinity gradient to study organic matter... | ecosystem: Environmental > Aquatic > Marine > Coastal ...
AATAGCCAGGTATAAATATCTTTATCATCAGCGTATATACCCACCTTGCCGTCATCAAATTCCACAATAGATGTAATGGATACAATACTATCCCTATTATCTTCGAGATAATCCAGTACAGTATCTTTAGTCCTACTACCATCGTTTACCTTAAATTCGATTATATTATCTTTAGACATGATCCCTATACTACACGACCAGTAACGAACCCTAACGCACAAAAAAATTTAATGAAGTACTTTTTTTAAGAATAATGTTTGAAGGGGACAAGTAACACAGTAATTGTTCCGAAGTTTTGGGGTGGGGTAGTGTTATGATAAATCAATAGATATTTTGATGTCACCGTCCAGAAGATGCTGTGTCCTTTCTGGAGGTTTGAATCCAGCTCTGTCGAGTATATCCTTAGATGCTTCAAGCTGAACATACTCTGACTTAGCTGAGCCAGAAAGGTTAACCATCTTCTGCATTGCTTTCGCAGACGCAATCCCAATATGTTCAGCAGTTCCTTTCATGAGAGCTTGTTGAATATGTGGTAATTTCAATAACTTACTGGCTTGCACTGATGCATTCTTATCACTATAACCAGCGTCGATACAAGCTCTCTTGCCGTTACCTCCGTTGGTTAAATAGTTATCCACGAATTGCGTCTGCATATCCGTTAATGTGGTGACATCATTTGCCATGTAAGTGACCTCTACGACTGTTCGCTCTGCCGATTATACAGCTATGATTCGAATCATGTCAAGAGGGTTACCCACATGGCAAAGAATATATCTGTGATTTATTGCATGCTAATCTCTATCGCTATAACAATTATCATTGATTTGTGCCATATATTGAAGATACTCTTCATTATCTATGATACCGGCTGTAAACATAGTAGCGATTAGATTAGCTTGTTTAACATAATAATCATTGTTTTCTTGAATACTCATATGTAATCTCCCTTGTTAATATGCACATGTCTCGACTATATGAGGATAGAAATAGCAATATGTCTGGGTGCGGGCAGTTCGGCTATGCCGAACAACACGGCTTATTGCTATTTATAGACCATATAGTAATGTGCATATAGTTTGTAAGGGAGATGACTTGAGTATTAGATACAATGATAGCGTGTTAGACACGCTTTTCTTTGTTGATTGTCGTTGTGGCAGTTCCATCAGGCAGGCCCTGAATCATTTTGACTGCTTTGTCATAGTCCATATGTATTCGTTCTGCCAAAATCGGACGCTGCTTATACATCAAGATTCGTTGGGCAAATGCGTATGGTTTGCGTTGCAAACCGAGCATTAGCACCAAACAAGCCAAAGGAAACCAACTTGCAAGAAGGCAAGTCGGTTTGTTTGGTTACCATCGAATCATGATGTAACACGACTCCTTGCCGATTTTGGCATAACCATTTATATGGAGTATAACTATGACAAAGAGTCAAAATAAAGTGATTCAGGACACTTTAAACCTGATTGTAACTGACAACGACATCAACAAAGAAGGGAAATATAATGGATATTATATTTCTGGTAGTGATAAAATTGCTTATAGCAATTCAGTAGCTACAAGACTTATTACTTCTATGATTCGTGGTCATTACTTTAATATACAAGACCTAAAGCGTTCAGAAGTAAGAGCTTTAGATTTCAAGCAATCATTATTAGAAGAAGATTGCACTGATATTAATCTTCAAAGAGCTGATGATAACCTTAAAGGTGTTCAACAAGCATTGTCTATAATGATTGCTGAAATACCGTTATATGACGAAGCATTAGGTTTCTTTACACAGAAACCAGCAGAATCACGTCAGACATACAGTTCTATTGTTAATAGTTTACGCAACAATCAGCGTAAAAACAATATACAAAAGGCGAAAGTAAGAGAGTATAAACCTCTTACTAAGTCACAGCTTAACAAGATAAGCATTGACGATACACCAATTCGCACGCCTTTTGGTGACAATGAGATGTCTAGTGATTTATCATCAGACATTGATTCACATACCAAGACTGTTCTTAATGGTTGTGATAATCCAAATGTTGATGTTCAACATTCAGAAACTATAGCTTAACTATAGTTTCAGACCCTACGGTCTTTGACCGTAGGGTTTTTTTATGGTCGTAAATCTGAGTAAACCATCGCATGGTGTAACCATAACATGGGATCAGTACGACCAGATGAGAGGAAGTAGTAGTTTCCCCAGATTAAATCTTCCTCTCATCAATTTTTTTTTGGAGAACAATATGTCAAAGACACAAAAAGTGTATGAGTTTAACACAGAAAAATTTAACTCAAAATTTTTATCAATATTAGATGAAGCTAATAAGACTGGTGGTGACTGGCAAAAAACTTGGCAAGTTAGCTTTGATGAACAATATAAAGTTAGTGAGCTAGACCTAGAGTCTAGCACTAATAAGCCATCAAGATACAGAGGTGTTAATCAAATGTTAATGTCTATTGTATCAGACATGATGGGTTATCAATCTAAATTTTATGGATCATATAACACCTGGCGTAAGTTAGGTTATGCACCATCTGGTCCAAGTCCAGTTGGTATCATAACACCTAAAATGAAGGAAGGTGACAATGGTAAATTAATTATATATCGTTGGGTAACTGTTCCAGCATGGAATGGTAGTGATGTAAAACCAGTACATCCTAAGATACCAGAGTGGAATGACTCTGATTATATTGTATTAAACAATGAACCTAAAGTTAACGAAGTTAACATGAATAAAGATTGTGAAATACTTATTAATAAGTTTATGAAAAAACAAGGCATTGATATTAAACATCAAGGCAACTCTGCTTATTATGTACCAACTACTGATTCAATAGTAATACCAGAACAATGGAGGTTTGAAGGTATAGGTAATGAATCAGATGCTACTCAAGAATATCTATCTGTTATATTTCATGAAGCTGGTCATGCAACAGGCCATGAAACCAGATGTAACCGTGACTTAAAAGGTTACAATCAAGACCCAGATAGCTATGCTAGAGAAGAACTTGTAGCTGAGATGTGTTCTATTATGGTATGCACAGAGCTAGGAGTTATTGTTAAACCACAACCTAATCACTTAAGATACATATCTTCTTGGAATAAAAAGATTAAAGAAGATAATCAGTATCTTATTAAGTGTATTGCCCAAGCTAGCAGTGCAGCACAATGGATATTAGAGAACAAGAAACCTAATAAACTTGTGAATTAATGTGGATTATGTTATTAATTATTAAAGGAGATAAACATGACTAAAGAAATACCAGATGTAGATAGTGCATTTCGCACTAATGTACGTAATCAAATCATAAAAGGTATTAAGAAAACATACCCTGATACTGAGTTAAAGTTTGATGAAGGCGATGAGTCTTATATAAAGTTTATTACTGACCAAGTAATGTGCTTTAAAAACCCAGAGCTTACAGAAGAACAAAGAAAGTTTATGATTACTATGACTATTAAACAAGCTATCGATAATCTTATAGATGATAGCTATCACAAAGCATATGGAGGTTTAGATGAATAATGTAGTAGAATTTATTAAGACACCATTTAGAAAAAATGATCCTGAAACATCTAAGAATATTATCAAAGCATCATTAGATACTAAAATACTTCGTTCATTAAAATCATGTGGAGTAAATGGTAGTACATTCTCACACATAGCAGAAGATATTAATGCTAAAGAAGTATCTGTATCTTCCAGATTAAGTCAGCTAGTTAAAAAAGGATATGCTATAGTATTAAAAGATTGGAATAGTGTAGATGAACCAACAAAACTAGCAGACATCAAACCATTAGTACGCAAAGGTACAAGTGGTTACAATCAACGAGTGTTTATGATTACAACAGAAGGAGAGAAACATACATGACACACAGTAGTAATGAACTTACAAGACCAGAACTAATCTTTAGATTTAAAGAAGCAGTGAAGCAAGTAAGGGTTGCTAAATATCCAGAAGAAAAAAAATTCTGGAGAAAAGAATTGGATAACATTACATTCACTGCTGTGTTCAAACATAATATAACAGAACCAGAATTAAAAGAATTTATAGACTAGGTGGGATGGATAATGCACCGCACCTTCAAGCTCTGCAGAGGAGAGGGGAAAAGCATAATGGTCAATACGAGATACCTATAATCTATAATACAAGCCCTAAGTTTTAGAGCTAAGTGGCGGTATAATAAGTGCTGGAAAAATTATACCCACGTACCGTTAGACTGCACTATTGTTACATTAGTATTGAGAGGTAACATGAATAGTTAGAAAGGCCACACGGACAGCGATCTAAAACTTAGGCAACCAATTTAACAACTAATGAAGGGAGATAACAACATGACTAACTTATATTTAACAACACCAGATGAAAAAGATAACAACAATGAGTTGGATGTCTTTATGCAAACATATGTAGATGCTATTGCTGAAGAACAAGAACGCAAAATTGCTATTGCTGAAGCAATGGCAGATGGTATCTGTGTAGATTGTGGTGAGCCATGTGACTATGGACAGTGTGGTCAATACAAATGTTGGAGGTAAAACAATATGACATTCATGAATAAATTAACAATAGTATTTGTAATTGGAATACTATTAGTGCTGCACCAGATAGCACCTAAACCATTCAAACAATTAGATAAAGTAGAATGCGTCAACATTAAATAAAGTTTAATGTCAAGATAGTAATTAGCTTTTTATCTAGCATACTTTTCTCAAAGGAATGGAGGGAAGTATGTCAAGTAATTGAAAGCTACTCTTATGTAATATATTTTTTGTTGCATACACTATCATAATAAATTTGATGGGCGAACCTATGCCCATACAAATCGTTCATGGTCGCAAGACAATGAAGCGTATAGTAGTTACAACATCAGAGCATGATGAAGTAACTTTATTAACTAGCTATAAAGGAGATAACACATGGCTAAATTTAGAATAAAGGATATTGAAGTCCTTACAGAAAATGTATCAACACTATATAATAAACAAATAATTGATAAAGTTAAACAACACAAAGACTTTATTGATGTTCATGAAAAAACAAAAATCTTATTAAAAGAAAGAAAGAATCATTTAAATTCAGTAAAAGGTATTGATGAAACCATTGAAGAATGGGCTAATGAACTTAATGAGAATCTTTGTGATGATGATATTATTACCATTAAATACGGTGGTTATGGTGATAAAGAATTATCAGTTGATGCTTATATATATCGTATACAAAAACAAATGATGTATGAAGCTGTTAAAGCAGCTGATGATTCATCTGTTAATAGTTTACAAGAAATAGAAAATCGTCTTATAGAAAAATTTATTTCTTCATAACTACTTGATTTTAAAATGAAAGCACCTATGCTATACATTTATGGCAGACAAAGATGAATGGATAGCATCAAGAACACCTAATAACTACAAGCCAACATGGTATTGGGAGTTAGTGTATCAGTTCAAACAACGCAGAGAAAGTTTGAATATATCACAACTTGAGTTAGACCAGATAATGGGCAATGCCGATGGGCTAGTAGGTAAGTGGGAGTGTGGGATTAGAAGCCCAGGTGCTTTCAATTTAACTTCATGGGCTATGGCCCTTAACTGTGAGATTAAATTGGAGAACACAAATGAAAACTTACAAACCTAACGACTTAAAAAAATTAAATCTATTAGATAGCTTTAACAAATTCTGGGAAGTATACCCTAATGCAATGGGTGTCTTTCCTGCTATGACACAGTATGTTGTAGCAATTAAAACCGATGGTGCAACGGAAGAGGAGATATTAAATGGAGCCAAAGAATACAGACGATATGTCGAACAACAAAAAATCGAACAACGATACATCAAACAACCAGCTAACTGGTTACGAGACGGACATTACTACAACAGATACCAATCCAATAGCACATCTGCAAACACCATTGAGCAAGGAATTACTAACAGGAGTGCAATTCAAAAGACAAATGGAAGTCAAGTCTTACAAATCCCAGAGAGAAATAAACAAAGCTCTTGATGATTTAGAGATTGATCTTAAGTTTATGATTGATAGGTTACAACCTATCAGTTTAGAACAAATGACTGAGTGTTTGTACCTATTATTCTTAGTAAACAAAAGAGTGTTACCAGATACAGAAAAAGAAAAACAAGATTTCTATGCAGTGTACTCTGAAGAATTAAAAATATTTCCAGCTGATGCTTTACAATATGCAGTAAAGAAAATGGTACGCAGCTCTCAGTATCCAAGCATACAAAATATTATTAGCCATGCTAATAAAATATATATACCACGACTACAAGTGTTTGAGTTACTTCAGCATGCTCATAAAAAAATTGCTGAACAATTAAACAAGGAGTAAACAATGACTATATTTCATATCCAAGACTTTGTTGTTGATAACAGAGCAGAATATTACAAAGACAAAATAAGCAGTAGTGATGCCAGAGCTATAGCATCTGGTGACTATCATCTTATGGAAGAACTATGGTGTAATAAAATAGAGTTAGTATCTGTTGATCTATCTAATAAACTTCCAGTGCAATTAGGTATAGCTACAGAACAATTCCATACAGATTGGCTTAACAAAAAGTTATCTAAAAATAATATAGAAGGTTATGGTGCAGATCATAATGAAGAAAAAACACAACACCATGTTGTAGTAGAAGTAGATAATAAAGGTTATCCTTATACTATTGCTTCTACATTAGATGTTACTTATGGGCCAAACAATGACTTACGTATAGTAGAATTAAAACATACTAATCAGCTTACAACATTAGATAAACAAATAGAGTTTTATTATCCACAACTACAACATCATATGTATGTAGCTGGTACAGAAGAAATATTATTCTCAGCTATCTTTGGTAATCAAAGACATGAATACGATATAGTTCAAAGAGATGATGATTACTTGTATACTTATATGCAACGAGTAAGAGAAGTTGGTGAAAGACTATATGAATTCTGGCACTCACCAGAATCATTTTATATGGATGGAGAACCAGAAGGTATTGACAGAGAACAATGGTATAAAATATCTCAAGAGTTTTCATGGCTTAGTGGTCCACCAATAGAACAAAAGGTTGTAACTGCTAGTGGTATAGTATATAATCTAAACAAGAACGCAGATTATAATTGGGCTAGAGAGTTTATAGATATTGCAGAAGATACAATTCAAAGCAACAAACTTGCTAGCAAACACAAAACTAGCAACGAGGAAAACAAAAACAAACTTAAAGGATTAATACCAGACGATGCTAAGTCTGTTATTCATAACGGTGTTACTGCCAGCCGTGATAAAACTGGTAGACTATCTATTAGAATAAAGGAGCAAAACAATGGATAAAGCACAAGCATGGGCAAAGATAAAATCATTATGCCCAGATATAGAACCAAGCGATAAGTTAGCTTGGCAATTAAAACAGAATAGACAATGGATACTAAGTAACCAAGCTATTCAAAGAATTGCAGCATACAATAAAATTATAGTTACCTATGGAGAACCAAAAGAAATCATGGGGAATATATATATTAAAGCTACTGCAAAGAATACTGTAACAGGATTGCAAATAGAATCCTTTGGTGAGACCAGCAGTAAGAACACACACAACGCATACCCTCTGGCTATGGCAGAGAAACGAGCACACGATAGAGTTGTGCTTAAATGTGTTGATGTGTACTCAAGTTTCTACAGTGATGTAGAAGCAGATGATTTTAAACAAAACAATAAGGAGGACTAAATGTCAGGAAGTTTAAATAAAGTAATGCTTATAGGTAGACTAGGAGCAGACCCAGAGATTAAAGAAACAAGTAACGGAGGAAGATTTGCAACCTTTAGTATAGCAACATCTGAAACTTGGAAAGACAAAAACTCTGGTGAGAAAAAAGAAAAAACAGAATGGAGTAAGATAGTTGTATTTAACGAAGGTCTTGTTCCAGTCATACAGCAGTATGTAACAAAGGGTAGTAATGTTTTTGTTGAAGGTAAACTATCAACAAGACAATACACAGACAAAGAAGGTGTAGAAAAATATACTACCGAAGTTGTACTGCAAGGATTTAATTCTACATTTAAAATGTTAGACTCTAAATCAGAAGGAACATCAGGAGCGAAACCACCACAAGGTGGAGCGACTGGTGGTCACGACTCAGATATACCATTCTAATCTACCACTCCTTTAGTAAATACTGTATGTTGGTAGATTAGACATTGTTGTTCATATAGTATTAGTATCCCCATCTTGATTATTACTTATTTGGCTGAGTAATATAACGGCACAAGGTGGGGATATTTTTGTGAGTAGAAAAAATTTTTATATAATATATATTGGAGAACTATGCCCATGATATTCAGAAATAAAAAATTAGAACAATTACTTACGATTGTATGTAAAGATTACAATGTAACAGAAGAACAGTTACGTGGTGCTGTTAGAAATAAGCAAGTAGTAGAAGCTAGATGGATACTCTGGTATATGCTTAGAAACTATGGTGCATTAAGTTACACACAAATAGGTAATATGTTTAACAAAGATCATTCAAGTATTATTAGTGGAGTAAAAAAGTTAAACGATAATACTATCAAACATTACACAAAAATATTTAATGACCTCTCTGTTGAAGAAACTCCAGATAGTCACGACCTTCTTCAACATTCTCAAACATCAGCTGTTTTGACGCACTTGAAGAGTATGGATCAATCACTTGCAAAATTGACTGACCGTGTTGCTGTTGATGAAACCCCTTATCTATTGCATATTGATCGTGATACTTATAACCTCTTAGTCGAACTAAAGAACTTACTTTACCATTTATTTGCTCAACCTTCTGAATCCCCCAGTTATGCTTATGACCAGCAATATACAGATCAGCATCAGAATTCCAAAGACTTGCTTTCATCAGACCGTGAAGATTTGAATATTGAGAATGACCTGGGTAATCATGGCGTGCGTCCACGGAAAGACAATATCCATTAGGAAAGTTTAATCTAAATCTTACTTGCCAATCAGCAGATATATTCTTTGGCTGTTGCATCCATGTCATCGGATCTCTTTCACTAGGTGTCCAATTATCATGATTCCCACGGATTAATATAAGTGGGTCCATATTATTAATTAACCATTCAATAAGCATATAGGTTTGTGCATCTGTAGTTTCCTGTGTTGGACTCATTTTTAAAGACAAACGCCCTATCCAATTATTGTGTACATCACCTATAGATGCACCTTTAATGGATGGATTAGATTTAATTAACTCTACATCAGAGTGTAGTTTTTCCCAATCACAATGGTTATCATCTATATGTGGATCACCCATCCATAGTATACCTATTGGTCCATCAATATTTACTTTAACATCTATCCATTCATGAGCATCAGTAGCTTTCTTTCTTGTACGAAATCTTTTTCGTTTATACTCAATTAATTCTTCAATAGGTAATTCTTCTGATGGTAAGTCTGGTATATCAAAGTCTGGTTCTCTAGTAAGGTCAGGTAATCTTTCTTTTGCAGCATTTAATCTTGCTGAATATGTTTGATAAGATAAACCTAATGAACTTGCAGCATCATATCTATTAGGATGCTCATTGTCTGCTTCTAATACTTCATATAATTGGTCTTTAGTTAATGGACTTCTAGGCATACTTACTCCTTACATTTACAAATTTTTTCTTCTCTTCTTATTTCTTGTATAGCATCCAAACAACCAGCAATCATATTCATATAAGCACTAACAGTCATTGGTTTCCATATAGACTCATGATCTACACACACCCTTATCCTATCTCCAGTAGGAATAACATACACTTGAGTATCTTCGGTTATCTCAATCTGTTTCTTCTTTTTCATTCATCAGCTCCTTCAAAATTTTTACTTCATCTTGTAAGTAATCAATCATCATATCTTGACGAGCATCATCTGGTAACGAACCCATCTCACCTCTAGGCCATTTAATTCTAAACTCAGAGTTAAGAATAATATCTTTATCTTGTAGCTCTAGCTCATGCTCTAAAAAATTTAATCGTTCTGTAATACCAAAATAACCATACACTAATATCATAGCACCACCGACTAAACTTACTAAGTTTCTTAAAGGTATTGCTATTACACTGCTGTCCGATACATTTAAATTTTCTTTTGTCATCTTTTTGCCATTGCCCTTTGTCCAAACCAGAACGCTATAATGCAAGACACCATGCCTTCATCAAAATCTGAGTATATTATGTGTAAGTTTTCATGTAGTTCTACACCACTTGTGTATGCTTGCCAGATAGTAATTGTTTTTGCAGTAAGATATGAAAACAAAAACAGATATGTAATTACCGGTCTGCAAGTAGCAGAGAATGTTGTTACCCATTTAGCTGACCCTTGTGCTAGCGTTTGATCGTGTTTATAAATATTTTCTGCCTGTGCTATATCAGCTTGGGCATTTGCAATATTCATTTTATGTTTAGATTGTGCTTCGAGCAATGCAAGTTGTTGTTTATGAGCCTGTCGCTTTTCAAAAAATCCTAACACTGAGGGGATTGTGCTTGAAGCAAAGCCTAATGCTGATCCGAGTAGTGCTATCATGAAAAAAAGTTCCCATAAATGCACGGAGAATCAAAGTTAATATGCTCTATATAGTATAACATCAAAATAATTAAAACCTTCTGTATCGCTTTCTATTCCAGCGAGAGAGCTAGTTGTCTACTTTGTCTGTAGTTTCTATCTTAATTGATATGTTTTTGCCTGTTGGTACTTGTGATGTCACATTTATGTGTGAAGATGCACAACCAACTACAGTAAACATACAAACAAATACTACTGCTAATGATTTTTTCATTAGTTACCTCCAAAATATGTTGATAAAAAATTTGTAAGACCAGCTGATAAACCACCAGCTGCAAAAATAATTCCAAATAGTAAACCTCTACCTCTAGCTACTTGGGTTTCCATGATTAACAATCTATCATTTAAATCTTCCACCTGATCAGACAGTCTGTTAACTGCTTCAATTAACTTGCCTTGTTCTAATGGAGTAAGACCAGACATTATTCGTAATCCACCCAGTCATCATTTAATACCCATCCAGTATCAGGTGTGTATTTATATTTACAACCTTTCCAATCAGAAGGTAAGTCTGTAACATTTTCATAGTAGTTATAATCAGATCGTTTTAATTCCATTAACTCTAATACAATTTCATTGTCTGCATTTCTTATTACTACTCTATCTTCAAGAAAATCTAACTGCTCTTCATCAAGAAAAATAAAAGTACATACATCTTTGTTTACTGTATTAATAATAACTTCTTCAGTTTGATTGTTACCTTCAGTATCAATGTAATTATTAATTAAAGTTTCTTCTTCATCTTCTTTAGTTTTTGTTAATACTTTAGTCATTTAGATTCTCCATATCTACATACTCATCGTTCTCAACAAAGCCATCTGTTTCATTATAATAATATTTGCACGGCATAAACCCTTCTGGAATATCTTCATTATTAACAGTAAAAATTTCTGTGTTGTTTATGTTTAAGTCAGATATTTTATATGTACCATTAACTGTAATATTATTTTCATTCTGAACTATAACATCTTGATCATAAAATTTTTCTAAAACTAATCCAGTTACATCTTTGTCGTAATCATTTTCCTCACCCCATACTGCATCTGCATCATCAGGGTTTGGTTCTCTTGGAACATGGACTCTTTCTATAACATTTTTGTATGTAATTATTTTCATAATATATCCTATGTTAATTGTATTTCTGTTGCAGACAGTGTAACACCAATTTGTTTTTGGCTTGCTCCTACACTATTAACAGAAAGTATATTGCCTGTAGTTGAATCTATCACTGCTAATTTTGCTGGTGTTAAACCACTTAAATCACTAGCAGTACTACCAGCTACTTTAACTAAAGCTGTATTGTTTGCTGTAGCTGATTCAGTTGTTATTCCAACAAAATTTGTAAAAGCATTTTGTGCTTCTGGTCCAATAAACCATGATGTTGGTTTACCATTACCAGCATTTTGAGGATTGTTTGCACCAGTATTAAAAACTATCCATTGGTTTGGATCACCAGCTTTTCTAAAAGGCATTAATCCAGAAGTTGATGCACTGTTAATTGTTATTTTGTTTGCATCTACAAATGTACCAGTTACTTGTGGGCTATTTGCATTGTTTGATGTAGTTGAATTAGTATCTGTTACATAATGATAGTAAAGCTCATGATCTGAACCATCGTTAT
>Ga0075463_10000538_pt1 | contig 12185 bp, 2 predicted proteins | sample DEB08_DNA_14_FD_77579 | JGI IMG/M metagenome (GOLD analysis project Ga0075463, IMG submission 77579) | Aqueous microbial communities from the Delaware River and Bay under freshwater to marine salinity gradient to study organic matter... | ecosystem: Environmental > Aquatic > Marine > Coastal ...
TTACCGGTAGTCGAAATTAATGCTGAAAACGAAGCAGCTAGTCAAAGTCCAAGATTTTTCGATCAGCCAAAGCCGGTACACGATTATGTTTATACAATACTTTACAATCAAGGATTGTTAGGAGATTATATTCGTGGACCAATCAGTTCTAGTGCTCAAAGAGAAAGCCCAAGTGCAGTTTTTGGATTTAGCACTCCTGGCCGCCCGATATATCAAGGCGGACTCGGTGAAAGCGACATCAAACAAAAAGTCGATGCCGGCGAAGTTGAATTAGATGATGTCAAAGTAGAAGGACGGCGAGGCGGTCATACCATTGTGTTAGATGACGGCGACTTGAGAGGTCGCGACAATCTAATAAGATTGCGTACAGCCAAAGGTCACCAGATCACTATGAGTGACGAAGCTGACTGTCTTTATATTATTGCTGCCAACGGACAAACTTGGATTGAACTGGGATCAGAAGGAACAGTTGATGTTTACAGTACCAATTCTGTAAATGTAAGATCACAAGGCGAAATCAATTTACATGCTGACAAAGATATCAATATCAATGCTGGAGAAAATTTAAATATCCGAGGCAACAACATAAATGTGGAAAGTCAAGAAAAAACCAGTATCACTAGCACGTCTGATTTTGTGCTTTACAGTAAATCGAAAATAGGTGTAAAGAGTGATGGATCAATTAATCTTGACAGCAAACAAGGCGGTTGGTTATCTCAAACACTGGCATTACGTGGTTCTTCAAGAATTGATCTCAACGGCGGCGCAAGTCCTGCGTCAGTCTCAGCACCAACAGCACTGACTGAATATGTTCTTGACGACACCAAACTCGAACCTGGAACAGGTTGGGTAGTTCAACCCGGTGCCATTGAATCAATTGTTCCCCGAGCGCCCACACATGAACCTTATCCGTATCATAACAAAGGTGTGCCGGTTGAAATTGAAATAGCAGCCGGATCGGCTAGTTCATCTCCGCCGGCTGTACAAAATGCAGTTGATTCAACTGCAAACACTCAAATGGAAACGCCACCTGCTGCTGAATCAGCAGCACCGGTACCAAGTGACCCTGCAACAGTTAATTCGGTTAATACAGTTTCTAACGCACAAGCTGCCGAAGTAGGCCCAATTAGTTCAGGTGCTCCGTTTGCTACTGCAACAGCAATAGATCCGTCTGATGTATTAACAACACCAAAGTCTAGTGTTGCTGTTGGTTCTCTTAGTCGTGCAACAACCACTGGATTGTTAGCACAAACTAGAGCAAGTGTAGGACAATCATCAGATACAATGTCAGTCAATAAAGGCATTGGAAAATACGGAATGCAAACTCAGCAGTTAGAAGCAGCTGGGTATTTAAAACCTGGTACTACAGCAACACTTAATAGCAAATCAAGTCAAGTCGAAGTAACAGAAGCCGACGAACTTGAAGCTGCTAGAATACAACAAGAAACAAATCAAACAATCACACCAGAACAAGTTGCTCAAAACAGAAAACAACAAGAACTCTTGAGATCCGGCAGCTATTGGACCGGCAAAGACAGCGTTGGTTCAATTGACGACTTGTTACAAAATGATCCTTTACAAGATCGAGTACAACAGACATTGATGGCAAACAGTCTTGATGGCCTTCAAACATCAGGACTAGCAACCGGAACAGAATCGCCCAATGATCTTTCACCTTTGGTACAGTCTGCTACAATATTAGGGGTTGGAGCCGTAGCTAGTTTTGTAAACGGCGCAGCAAGTGCCGATGTTGCAGCTCAAATTGGAGCTCAAATGAAGGGCGCTCAATATTCAACTTCGTTTATGGAAAATAAAATAGGCGACTTTGCTGGTTTTGCTCGTCCACCTAAACCGGGAACTGCAACAGTTGATAGAACCGCACTTGATGGCGAACTTAAAAATTCACTAGGTGATCCTAAGATACCAACTCCTCAGTATCGGCCGGTTGAGCGTGAACCAGATGTGCCCACACCCGAAAGCGAAAAGCGTGAAGAATTTGATGAATTAGTAACAGAATCAACTGAATTGCTAGATACAATACAAGAACAGTTCAATGAGTTGGTTGACAGACAAGTTGAATTACAATCTCAACAACCGCTTACATCATCACAAATCAGTCAATTCGAAAGCAGCAGATCACAGATTGAACAAGCATATCTTACTGGAAAAGGCGATTCGGTTGATGCATTGACTGCATTTTATCAAAGTTCTGCCAATGATGATATTCGAGATTACATGGATAGTTTTATTGCAGATATCAATCGCACAATCAATCTGTTACAATCGCTAAATCGTGCTCTAAAAGAACAAGTCGAAAGATGGAAACTAGAAGCAGCAGCATCATCGTAACATGCTTTGCCACCAATAATGACGGATAAATATTTCTATGGCTACATATGTTGGATTTAACACAATTAATCAATATAAAAAATTTACGTTGACTGACGCTGAATTAATTCAACGTGATCTTTTAAATGCATTAAACATACAACAAGGACAGCTTCCCGGTAGACCACAATACGGTACTACAGTTTGGAGTTTTATGTTTGAAAATCAGTCTCAAGAAACAAATCAAGCAGTACTTCAAGAACTTCAGCGTGTGGTGGCTGGAGATCCTCGAATTTCAATAATCGACGGTAGAGTATATGGTCAAGACAATGGACTTTTAATCGAACTTGATGTTATAATTGTTCCTTCTTCGGAAGCCACAGTATTATCTCTTTTCTTCAATCAAGAAACACAAGTAGCATCGTTGGTATAAACTACCAAGATTATACACATGCTAAATACTCAAACAGAATGAGTGACCATGGCTAAAACAACTAGACAAACAGCAATTTTCGGCGTTGAAGATTGGAAAAAACTATATCAAACCTATCGTGAAGCTGATTTTCAAAGCTACGATTTTGAAACTCTACGAAAGAGTTTTGTCGATTATCTGCGACTTTATTATCCTGAAAGTTTTAACGACTACACCGAATCAAGTGAATTTATTGCACTATTGGATGTTATGGCATTCATGGGACAATCGCTAGCATTTCGTAACGACTTAAATGCAAGAGAAAACTTTCTAGACACAGCCGAGCGTAGAGACAGTGTTGTTAGATTAGCCAACTTGGTTAGCTATTCCCCTAAACGTAACACTGCCGGGCAAGGGTATTTAAAAGTACAGTCAGTGAGCACAACCGAAAGTGTAATCGACTTCAATGGCACAAACTTGTCAAATGTCACAATCAACTGGAATGATGCAACCAATACAAACTGGCTAGAGCAATTTACATTAATTGTCAATGCCGCATTGGTTGACAGCCAAAAGTACGGCCGTCCGGGAAATTCAGCTAACATTTTAGGTGTTGCAACCGACGAGTATACTATAAATCTAACACCTGGATTTTTGCCAATAATTCCTTATAACAGCACTGTTGATGGCATTTCAATGCCGTTTGAAGTTGTAAGTGCTAGCACACGTGGTAAAAATTATGTGTATGAGCCTGCACCAAAACCATCGGGGCAATTTAATGTTCTATACCGTAACGACAGTCTTGGATTTGGTAGTGCTAATACCGGGTTTTTCTTTTATTTCAAACAAGGTGTATTGCAAAATCAAGACTTTAATCTTGCAGAAGCTATACCAAACAGAACAGTCAATCTCAATATCGAAGGTATAAACGAAGAAGACCACTGGCTTTATAAAATAGATAATGTTGGAAGCATTAGCGAAGAATGGACTTTTGTTGAAAATATCTTTGCTGGTGCAGTTGAGCAACTTGCACCCGATCAGCGTACTTTGTATAGCATGACCAGTAGATCAAATGACCAAGCCACTCTAGTGTTTGGCGATGGTGTATTCAGCAGTATACCAGTGGGACAGTTTCGGTCATATGTACGTGCATCAAACGGGCTTGAGTATGTGATCAACCCTGAAGAAATGCAGTCAGTGACTATTCCTATCAGTTACATAAGCCGTAACGGACGAGTAGAAACTGTTACATTCACATGCGGTATTACAGAACCTGTAACAAATTCAAAAGCACGTGAAACTATTGCAGATATTAAACAACGAGCACCAGCACGTTATTATACACAAAATAGAATGGTCAACGGTGAAGATTACAATAACTTCCCGTTCACCAAGTTCAATAGTATTATAAAAAGTAAAGCAGTAAACCGAAGTGCAATTGGCACTTCAAGATATACCGATTTAACAGATGTAACCAGCAAATATAGCAGCACTAATATATTCTCGTCAGACGGAATGTTGTATCGTGAAAATACTCCGCAAGGTTTTGAGTTTGAGTGGTTGACACGAAACAACATCGTTGATGCAATCACAAATCAAGCTGAGCCTATAATTTCTAGTCGCAGTATGTTGCAGTTTTACTATGAAAACTTCACTCGTCCCAACTTGACAACACTGTCAATGGGATGGAATCAAAGTACTAATCTAGTAAACGAAACAACCGGGTTCTTTTACCAAGGAACAGTATCGGCACCAACACCGATTGGCAACTACACCGACAGCAATGCAAAATATATTACACAAGGAAGTTTAATTAAATTTGTTCCTCCCAGCGGGTATTATTTTAATGCAAATAATCGACTGGTAGCCGGAACACCAACTCGCTCCGATGAAAAATTAGTTATTTGGGCTACAGTAACAGCAGTAATACTCGACGGAACAAACCAAGGACTTGGTAATCTGTCCGACGGAACCGGGCCAGTAACATTAAACGAATTTGTTCCATCTGGTGCTTTGGCATCTCAAGTTATTCCAAAATTTATAACAGACTTACCGAGCACACTTGAACAGAGTATGATTCAGCAAATTGAACTTTATCGAAATTTTGGTATCGGATATGACAATACCACATCGACTTGGTATCTTATCACATCTTCTAATTTGGCTCAAAATGCAGAATTTAGTTTTGCAAATGCAAAAAGCACTGCTGGATTGCAACTTGATGCATCTTGGTTGATGCAATGGGTCACAGATGGAACAAACTATGTGGTTACTGCTCGAGGACTTGAATACAAATTTGCTAGTGTATTGCAAACTAGATTTTATTTTGACGGTGGCGGAGAAGTATATGATCCAAAAACTGGATCAACAATCAATGACTTTGTCAATGTATTGAAATCAAACAGTCGTCCAGATTCAAATTTGCCTCTCACAAATGATATCATTGCTGACATTATTGCTCAACCCGAAGAAAGTGACGGGTTTGTCAACGACTACGAAGTAACTGTTAGTTTTACTGACAGTGATGGTGACGGTGTAGCAGACAACCCAGACTTCTTTAATGACATTGTTGCACCAGATGTATCACCGTCAACTAAACTTGTATTTTTCGAGTTAGAAACTGATTTTGATGATCTTGAAAGATACTTACCGTTGGCACCAGGTACAGTCAATGCCAACTTTTCAGAATTATCTGAAATTGAAGCAGTTAAAACAGAGTTTGTTAATGGACAAGTGTTTTACACTACAACATCAAAACTATTTTATAGATTAGTTGTTACAACATCTGCTGGTAGAACAGTTAGAACTCTAACACCAGTCACTGGCTACATTGCAAGAACCGGTCGTGGAGACTTATCGTTCCAGTATCGCCACAACACACCTCTATCAAATGTGATTGATCCAGGAACATCAAACATAATTGATTTATATTTGGTAACACAATTTTATTATACGGCTTATCAAAACTACATCCGCGACACCACCGGTACTGTGACAGAACCGCAGCAACCGACTATAAGTGAATTATCGACTGCGTATTCAACACTTAATAACTTTAAAATGATTTCTGATAATATGGTTTTCAATTCTGTAACATTTAAACCGTTGTTTGGAGCCAAAGCATCTCCTGAATTAAGAGGTACAATTAAAGTAGTTCGTGCATTGAATTCGACTGCAAGCAACAGCGAAATTAAAAGTCAAGTAATCACATATATCAATGATTATTTCACTATCGACAAGTGGGATTTTGGAGACAGTTTTTACTTTTCGGAACTAGCAGCCTTTTTACATGAGAGACTAGGTTCGATTATTTCTTCGATAGTCTTGGTGCCTCTTAATCCTTTAAAAAGTTTCGGCGACCTGTACGAAATTAGATCAGCACCCAATGAAATTTTTGTAAGTGCAGCAACAGTTTCAGACATAGAAGTAATTGATGCATTAACACAAAGCAATATTCGAAGTCAAACTTCTGTTTCGGGTTTAAGCAATACAACAACTGGTACTTAATACAAAATGGCAAACCGTAGAACACTAGATCTTTTACCAGAAATTTTTCAAACCGACACCAACCGACAGTTTTTGTCGGCCACCTTAGATCAACTCACTCAAGAACCAAATTTTGTTCGTACACAGGGGTATGTTGGTAAGCGTGTTGGTAACAATGTAAACCCGCAAGACAACTATGTTACAGAACCAACTCGAACACGGATTGATTATCAACTTGAACCATCTGTTACTTTTCTAAAACCTGGAACTCAAACAGCTCGAGACACAATCACTTACCCGGGAATTCTTGACTATCTAAATCAAAACAACACCACTGTTGATCAGCCTGACCGTTTGTTTAAAAGTGATTATTACACATGGGATTCGTTTTCAGATCTAGATAAATTTAGCAATTATAGTCAATACTATTGGTTACCAGCTGGCCCTGATCCAGTAGATATCAGTACAACAGCAGTATTGGTTACAGATGATTATGATGTCACACGAGGGGACACCGGTTACGAATTAAGTGGTAACACCGGCGTTAATCCAATTCTTACTTTAGTACGAGGCGGAAGCTACACGTTTGATGTAAATCAGTTAGGTAACGGATTTTGGATACAAGCAGCACCCGGGGTCGACGGAACCATGCCAGCTACTCCCAACATCAGCAGTCGCAATGTACTTGGTGTTACTGACAACGGCGACGATGTTGGAACAATTACGTTTAATGTTCCCGATCGTGATGCACAAGATTTTTATTATAATTTAACAACTGTGTCCGCAGTTGATTTGGTTACCGAAAATTTAAGAATAGTTGATATTAACAATGTCTATGTTGATCAGTTCATCGAGCAATATCCCAATGGAATTGATGGAATAACAGCGTTAGATGGTCGTACTATTGTGTTTACCAATCGAGACACTGATGCAGAAGTTGGCGGCTGGCAGCTGACCACACAATTTGATTCAACCGATCAACCGGGCTTTCCTGGAAGTTACGACAATTTACAATATGACGAAGTTGTCGATATTACTACGCAGGTCGAGCGTTATAGTGTTTGGCAAATAGAATATGTGTATGGCGACGATGGCCGTGCATTTATGAAACTCAACAATATTCGCAGCATTGATAATTTAACCAAGTTTAGTGTGTTGTATGGTGACCAGTTTAGCAGCACACAGTGGTACAAAGATGCTACTGGCTATTTTGAAATTGTGCCTTTGCTAACAGCAGCACTTGACACACTATATTATCAAGATGCAAATAACACAAATTTAGTTGGTCAAATAAGATTGATCGAGCAAGATCAAGCACAGACTATCCGTCTTGACGATATCATCGGGCAAAGCACATACACTAGCCCTAACGGAGTTGTGTTTACTAACGGATTAAAAGTGCAGTTTCGCAGCCCAACATTACCAGCACAATTTGAAAACCAAACATACTATGTAGAGGGTGTAGGGACAGGCCCGGGCGGTGATAAAAAAGTTGGCTACGTAAACGGTCGTGCATACTTTGGACCGTCGCATGTGTACTTGGGAAGACGAATGACCGGCGAAACATATGACGGTTCTTTCCAACTTTACATTTACGACACTGTTGAAGAAAGTCTAGAAAATCCCAGTGCAGGTGCGCCAGAAAATGCGCCACTACCGACTGATTCAATAGCCGGCGCTGCCGACGGATTCGGTATACAACTGATACCAACAGAAGATTTAATTACACCTGAACTTTACACTAATAACGTTTCGGCTCCGTATGATTTTGCTCCGTACGACACTGAAGCATTTGATGGAACAGCAAATGCTCCAACTGTGCCAGATTATATCACAATGAATCGGGCAAGCATCTCTCGAAATGCATGGAGTAGAAGTAACCGTTGGTTCCATATCGATGTAATTAATTACACAGCAGAATTAAATAAAGTTGCACCTTTGGTCAATAACCAAGCACGAGCTAAACGTCCAATTATTGAATTTAGATCAGATCTCAAACTTTGGAATTCGGGAACGTTAGCAACAACACCAGTTAACATTATTGACTTTAGAGAAACAGATGCATTGAGCAATGTCAACGGACAAATCGGATATGCAATTGACGGTTATGAATTTCTACAAGGTTCTTTGGTGATCTTTGCTGCTGACCTTGATGCCGATGTAAGAAACAAAATTTATAGAGTTGACTTTATTGATCCTGATGGAGATACAAACTCTCCTGATATTATAAATTTAGTTCCTATTGCAGGCGGCGACATAGTCATAAATCAACAAATAGTCAGTCTCAACGGCCTTACTCAGCAGGGATTATCTTATTGGTATGACGGCACTGCTTGGGTTCTTGCACAAAACAAAACAAAAGTCAACCAAGCACCGTTGTTTGATGTATTTGATATTAATGGCAACAGTTTTGGAGATGACGAAATTTATCCAAGTACCACGTTTGCAGGATCAAAACTTTTTGGTTATGCCGAAGGCGGAACTACAACCATTGATCCAGTGTTGGGATTGAGTTTGCAATATCTCAATCTCAACAACGTTGGTGATATTGTGTTTAACAACTATCTCTACACAGACCAGTTTTTGTATGTTCAAGACAATAGCAGTATCACTCTTAATGTCAGCGAAGGATTTGCTCGACAGTACATAAACCGAATTGACTTTTCTAATCAACTGGGCTGGCAAAAAGCCATAACAAAAAACCGAGCCCGGCAAGTGTTTCAATTTATCAACAACGATGTACCGTTGCAATTGGGAATTCCAATTGAACTTGATACCGTAGTAGCACCGGTGCAGATTTATGCTGACGGTGAATTCATCGAATCAACCAAGTATACAGTGTCGGTTACATCAGACAACACCACAATTACATTTAATACCGAGCTAGCTCTAGGTATTGATATAGAAGTACTGGTGTTTAGTACAACACCAAGCACAAACGGTTTTTATGAAGTTCCGCTTAATCTTTCTAACAATGCAATCAACGGTAACAGTCCGTCATTTACATTGGGAACCATAAGATCAAATTATGAAAGTGTGGTTGAAAACCTCAATGGATTAACAGGCACAGTCAACGGCTCGAACAACACTCGCGATCTAGGAAACATTGGTCGATACGGAACTAAAATTCTACAGCACTCAAGTCCGTTGTTGTTAAGCAGTGTGTTTATGCGTCAACAACAATATGATTTGATTGACTCGATTTCGTTTAATGATCAAGAATATAACAAATATAAAGCAAGGCTTTTAGATCTAGCCGCCAAAGGCGATTATATTAATAAAACGCCAACTGAAGTTTTGGATTCTGTGGTATTAGAAATTGCATTAACTCGCGACGAAACAACTCCTTTTTACTGGAGTGACATGTTGCCTAGCAGCGAAGATTTCACTCAAATTCAATACACTTATAGTTTTACTACGACAAATACCTTTGATATTAGTAAAATTTACGATTTTACAAAATCAAACTACAGCAGTTTATTGGTTTATCTTAACGGTGATATTTTAACTGTTGGTTACGATTATACAGTTTCAACAACATCAGCAACTATTACAATTTTGTCAAATCTAGCAATTGGCGATGTTATTACAATTAGAGAATACAACAGCACAATTGGCAGTTATGTGCCAAACACGCCCACAAAACTTGGACTATATCCAGCGTATAAACCTAAAAAATATATAGATTCAAGTTATGTTGAACCAACCGAAGTCATTAGAGGGCACGATGGATCAATAACTGTAGCTTATGGTGATTTTAGAGACAATGTGTTGTTGGAGTATGAAACACGAATTTTTAACAATCTTAAGATACACTCAGACATTCCGCTGACTGAATATGATGTGGTTCCTGGTAAATTTCGAGACACTGACTATACGCTAACTGAAATCACTGGAATGCTGATTCCTGATTTTCTTGGATGGGTTGGACAAAATCGACTGGCCTATACTCCGCAGACATATATTGCCAATAACGAATTCACGTACAACTACAGCCAGAGCAGTGATAGAATTGACAACGAATTGTTGTTAGGTAACTGGCGTGGAATTTACAATTACTTCTACGATACATTATCCCCAAACACAACACCTTGGGAAATGTTAGGTTTTAGTCAAGAACCCAGTTGGTGGCAAAATGTTTATGGTCCTGCTCCTTACACCCGTGGTAACATGGTGCTTTGGGAAGATTTAGAAAATGGTTATATTGCTGATCCAAGCAATCCAAGATACGATGCTAAATTTGCAAGACCCGGGTTAACTCGAGTAATACCTTCTACAGACGGTGGAGAATTACAATCACCATTGACAGCAGTTGTTGGCAATTACGACGGTACTAGTTTTCAAAGAAGCTGGGCATTTGGAGATAACGGCCCGGTTGAAAACACTTGGAGATCAAGTTCAAGTTATCCGTTTGCTATTATGAAGCTGCTGGCCCGCACAAAACCAGCTGAGTTTTATAGCTTGTTTGTTGATCGAGATCAATACTTGTATGATAAAGGCCTAGATCAATATCTTTGGGACAAGAGATATAGAATTGAACCTGGCACAATAGCTCCTTTATACGGAAGTGGAACTAGCCGAGCCAGCTACATTAACTGGATTATTGATTACAATCAACAAAGGGGTATCAATAGTAGCACATCGCTTACCGAAGACTTGTCTAATGTTGATGTGCGTCTTGCCTGGCGTTTAGCTGGATTTAGTGATAAAAAATATCTCAAAGTTTACACTGAACAATCGACCCCTGGCGGACTCAACACTAGCTTGCTGTTGCCAGATGAAAGCTACAACTTATTGTTGTATAAAAATCAACCGTTTGAAGAAGCAATTTACAGTGCAGTAATTGTACAAATAGTTGAAGATGGATATTCGGTAACTGGTTACGATTCGACAAATAACTTTTTTGAAATAATATCTTCAAACCCATTTGGTAAAACAGTATTGCTAGAAGCCGGAGGTTCTAACGAACGTGTTTCGGTGGATTACACAAACACATTAGTTAAGGTCCCTTATGGATTTGTGTTTAGAAGTCGCAATGCAGTTTGTGACTTTTTATTAAGTTATGGAAAAAATCTTGAACGCAAAGGATTTACATTTAACACAGTAGAAAATGGTGTTATACTAGACTGGACACAGATGGCTAATGAATTCTTGTACTGGAGCAATCAAGGATGGAGTACTGGTGGTGTTATTAATTTAAATCCGGTTGCTACCAAAATAGAAATTACCAAGCCCGGTATGGTAGCCGAAAGTCTAGCACCAAACTCAAAAGAAGCATTAATTAAAAATCAAAATTCGCAACCGATTACTGCTTCTAACATGGTAGTGTTACGTAACAACAACACAATCACTGTCGGTGCTAGAAACCCAAACACTATTAGTTTTGCTAAGTTTAAATTTACAGCATACGAACACGCCATGATACTTGATAATAAAAGTATCTTTGCTGATTTGTTATATGACCCAATCACAGGTGCAAGACAAAGTCGAATTTTAATTTCTGGATGGCGCAGTGGCGAGTGGAACGGCACATTAAATGTTCCCGGATTTGTTCTCAACCAAGACAACATCAAAGAATGGCAACCTAATGTCAAATACACCAAAGGAGAAATTGTTCTCTTTAAAAATGAATATTGGGCTGCAAGTCAAATTATTCAACCATCAGCAGAGTTTGATTACAGCTCATGGTTACGTAGCGATTATGAAGAAATACAACAAGGGTTGTTGCCAAATGCTTCGAATGCCAGCAATCAGCTAGCAGATGCATACAACACAAAAACAGCAAACCTTGAACAAGAAGTTGACTTGTTTAGCTATGGATTGATTGGATTTAGACCAAGACAATATATGTCGGCATTAAATCTCGATGACATCAGTCAAGTCAACTTGTACCAGCAATTTTTAGGGACCAAAGGTACTTTGCCAAGTCTCGAGCTGTTTACGTTGGCACAGTTAACAA
>Ga0075463_10000540_pt1 | contig 12161 bp, 9 predicted proteins | sample DEB08_DNA_14_FD_77579 | JGI IMG/M metagenome (GOLD analysis project Ga0075463, IMG submission 77579) | Aqueous microbial communities from the Delaware River and Bay under freshwater to marine salinity gradient to study organic matter... | ecosystem: Environmental > Aquatic > Marine > Coastal ...
GTAGCTTTCAGCAAGCGCTTTCTGAGCCTTAGTGATATAAGGATTGATAGCCATGATCCGATGGCACAGCGTTTCCACAGTCTCCCAAGCACCCGCTTCGGCTTCGTAGTCAAGGAGTGCACTCATGGACTCCAAGCGATCCGGAGCCTGCGCGACGAGCTGCGTCAGCGTCTTCCTATGCTTCTCTTTATTCTCCGTCCGGCTATAGAGTCGCACCAGTAATTCATAGGGCGAACCTAATTCCCCATGCTCAGGAAATTTGCTTACCATCTCGTTCAGCAGGGTCTCAGCTTCGTCATACCGTTCCGCCTCGATCAACGCGGAAGCGAGAGCACGCGCACCGTAGTAATTCTTTGGATGCTTCTCTGTCCAGGCCGCTAATTCATCTAACGAAAGTGCACCAAGATTCTCATCTGGCACCTCCCATTCGAAAGCGCCACCATACGCTTGAGCTTTCTGTTTGATAAAAGCAAAGAACGCCTTCTCCATATCCTCAAGTGGCTCGGCATGTTGATTGCAGGCTTCGGAGAACTTCGCCCCTCTGCGTAACTCGCGAATGATCGCGCGGAGCGCTTCCTCGCCAAAGTTCTCCATGAAGTAATCAATAAAGGCAGAACTTTGATAGTAAGCGAACTCCATGTGCAAGCCAGACTTGGGTCGGAGGAACCCGTAGTTCAATTGGCCCAGCGGGATCAACTCATCATCCTGCAGAATCATACGACGGAAATCGAGGTTGAGCTGATGTCCACAGGTCGGGTCCAGGCGACGCTCCTCATAAACCGAAAGCCCTTCTGTTAACCAGCGAGGCATACGATTCTTTGTCGCTCCCAAGGTGACCGCATGACAATACTCGTGCCAAAGAGTGGATTCCCAATTCGTCTTGCCCGTGGCGCCGTTACCAGGCGAGTTCATCGTCACGACCAGTCCAAAGCAGGCTCCGAGGAAACCATCTCCTCCCATAAAGCCAAACGTACGCACAGCGAAGTCTTCTTGGTTCGGAAAGAATTCGACCAGTATCGGCTTGCTAGGCTTGAAATCGTATTTGGCGTGCAACTCGGCCTCACCCTTTTCCAGCAAGGCAACAACACGGTCACCGTAGAGCTTGGCTTCGGCAGACTCCATCCGCACAATGAAGTTCTTACGATTGATCGTCTCATAGTCTTCAATCTCATCGTGAAGCGCGAGCAGGTTGTAGACGGCCACATTGTACTGATCACGATCACTGACTCCTTCTAAAATCAACCAAGCTTCGTCTTCCTCCCCTGTTCGCAAAAGATTCTGCCCCAATGCGATCTTCGCTGGAAGGAATTCGGGTTCGGTCTCCAAAGCGGCCCTTAGATAAGGAACAGCCTCTTGAAACCGCATGAGGGAAGCCATCCATTCGCCAATATGATAGTCAATGCGCGGGTCTTCCACCCGCCCTTTCTTTGCCAATTGCCGGAGGCTTTCTGCCTTCTCTTCATCGGCCTCAATCAATGCCATGACTGCCCGCATGGCGTTGGGGCGAGCATCACCCTCATTGACCGCCTCAGCACGTTCTATTAGTGATATCGCTTCGCTCTTGTCCTCTAGCTCAGCCAGCAAATGGTGCTGCGCCGACAGAAGCAGAGAATCGATATGCCTGGGATTCTCTTCCAAATTCTTCTCCAGAAGCTCCATGGCATGTTTCCGATCACTCTCGAAGAAGGTCTTGGCCAGGGCATAACGTAGGTCCGTATTGTTAGGCTCCAGCTGCAGCCCCTGATCAAAACTCTCAGCCGCCATTTCATAATCATATTTTTCCAGGGCAAGATTGCCGATGTAACGATGCACATCAGCGTTAGTCGGCTGAAGTTTCTGCACACGCTTGTAGAAGCGCTTGAGAATGTCTTTCGGTTCGCCGCCGCCTGCGAGAATCGCAGCCCGCCCAATTTCTAACAAATCCATAGGATTCGAGAATCGACGCGACCTCAAGACTCTGCTCAGATGATCATCAGCCCCCGTGAAATCCCCTTGAGCACGTTTGATGTCATAGTAGAGCATCTGCCCTTCTTGAGTGTCCTCGAAGATCCACTCATCACTAATAGACTCAATCGCCTCCTCATACTTCCCTTCCGCAAGTAAGGATTTGGCTTCCAGCACGACAAAACGGCGATCATCATCAAAGTCTTCCAACCCAGCCCGCGCTGCTTTGATCGCCTCCTTGTAGTCTCCCTTGTGATAAAGATCGCGCACCGATTGAACCGCCTCGGCTGCAGGATCAGGCGCCGCCTCCATCTTCTCAGCCTCCTGAGCCAGCACAGGTGACACGACGAGCAGTCCAGTGAAGAGTAAGCTCTGGAGACATTTCATGTCCCCATTCTAGCGATGAATCCGGTGCCGACAATACCCGAACGCACGATCCCAGGCTAGGAGCGTTCCAACAGCGCTGCTCTTTCTGCCTGAGAAAGCTCGTGCCATGAGCCTGGCTCTTGTTTTCCCAGCTCAAACCTTCCAATTTGCTTCCGAATCAAGCGCAACACTGGATGCCCAACCGCAGCGCCCATCCGTCGCACTTGCCGATTCTTTCCCTCGGTAAGCTCCAGCGCTATCCAACAGTCAGGCACCGATTTGCGAAAGCGGATGGGGGGATCTCGTGGTAGAACCATTGGCTGCGGATCCAACACCCAAGCACGACAGGGTGCCGTGTGATGCCCTTTGATCGTCACGCCGCTGGCTAGTTGGTCGAGCGCGGCTTGCTCAGGGACTCGTTCAACCTGCGCCCAGTAACGCCGAGGGTGCCATTCTCTTGGATGCAGTAGTCTAGCAACGAGAGCCTTCTCGTCGGAAAGAATCAACAAGCCTTCGGAATCCGCATCAAGGCGTCCAATCGGGTAGACATACTTTGGGAGGCCAAACTCGCTCAGCGGCCGATTTGTAGACCCATCCGACGTGAACTGAGAGAGCACTCCATAAGGTTTGTGGAATGCTAGAATCACGACCGAAGAACGCTAGAACTTGTTCGCTTGAAGCACTTCGCCTTCGCCCGAATACCAGTTCACTAGGTTCGTCGTCGCGCGCATGGCTTGCCGCGGCACGCTTTCGTAAGTTCGCGAACCAATGTGAGGGGTGACGATAGCCTTGGGGTGATTGAGCAGTGGATGATCTGCTGCCGGAGGCTCTTCATCAAGCACATCGGTTACGTAACCCGCTAGTTTCCCGGCATTCAAAGCAGCAACGACCGCCTTAGCATTTACCAATTCGCCACGTGCCGTGTTGATCAGCCAGGCATCATCTTTCATCTCTGCAATGGAGTCCTCGTTGATCAAGTCACGTGTCTCGTCAGACAAGTTCGTGTGCAATGTGATAACGTCAGCTTCTCGCAAAACACTTAGTGCAGACTCATGACGGGTGACAGGGTAATCCTTCACAAACGCATCAGGCCAATAGAGATCGAATCCGTGGACCTCCATTTCAAATCCATGCGCACGCTGGGCCATCGCCTGCCCGATGCGCCCGAGTCCAATGATCCCCATCTTCTTCTTCCAAATCTCATGGCCCGTGATCCGCTTCCAACCACCAGCACGGGTGCTGTCCACAGAGGGAATGAGATTGCGAACCCCTGCCAACAAAATACAGAACGCATGTTCCGCCACCGTGGTGTGATTCACTCCAGGGGTAAAGAGCACGGGGATCTTGTGATCCTGACAGGCATCCAGGTCGATCTTATCGAGACCGATGCCGTATTTACTCAGAACCTTCAGACGGGGAAGCATCTTCTCGATGACCTGACGAGTGAACGCATCATCCCCACAGATCGCCCCATCAAAGTCATTTCCCAACTCAAGCATTTCCCCTTCAGATAGTGGACCACGCCTACGCACGATCTCGAAATCCTGACTGTCCAGCAGGGCATGATGATCTCCCGGTGTGTCCTGATATGAGGTGGTGGAAAGAAGAATGCGTTTCATGCATAATGGCTTAGGCTATACGCGATGATTGAAAAGCAGAAATCCATGTCGAGTCTAGAAAGAGCGGTTGCTGGTGGCGACTATGGAGCACAACCGCTCGACAACCTCATGGTAGAGCACAACCTGAGTAATAGCGACGTGGTCGGTGCCTCGTTGCAGCCGGTTACCCACAAGATGATCAACAAGGCAAGGCGCGGTCGGCGTCTCTCAAGAAAGGTACAGATCAAGGTTCTTGACGCTTTCAACCAAGCCATGACAAAGATCCAACATGTCGAAGAAACCCCTTGTTTTACCTTCCAAGACCTCTTCAATTACGATGGACGTTAAGAAATGAGCGCATGAATTCTACCCATCGCCTCCAACTCTGGGCCACCGCAGCAGCCGAAGCGCAAGCCAGCGATGTGTTTCTGAGCGAGGGCGAGCCACCCCGTGTGAGAATCGATGGCACCGTGCGGCCGATTGATGATGCCGAGAACGTCACGCGCGAAGAGTTGGAAGCGCTTTGGGTGTTATGCCAAGGAATTCAGCCCACCAGTCCGCATGACCTCGATGCGCACTGGGACACCGGAGGCTGGCGCTATCGGGTGAATCTGCATCGCCATCTCGGAAAACTAGGTGCCGCCTTGCGCATCATTCAAACGAAGATACCTAGCATGGCTTCGCTCGGCCTTCCCGTGTGGTTGTTAGAAAGCTGGATTCGTCGCCCTCACGGACTCATCCTCGTCACTGGCCCTACGGGTTGTGGAAAGTCGACCTCAGTCGCCTCGATGCTAGAGTCCATGAATGGATGGCTCGAAGGACACATCATCACGATCGAAGAACCGATCGAGTATCTCTTCTCCTCGAAGACAAGCATCTTCACACAGCGTGAGATCCCGGAAGACGTGCCTAACTACGCCACCGGCCTGCGCTCCGCTCTCCGGCAAAGCCCAGATGTCATCTTCATGGGCGAAATTCGAGATTTCGAATCTGCCCGCATCGCCGTGCAGGCAGCAGAGACCGGACATCTCGTCGTCTCGACAATGCACGCCTCCACCGTCGTTGAGACCATGGAACGCCTCACCCACCTCATGCCCACCGATGAGCGTCGGGGAGTGCTTTCACTTCTAGCCACCCAGCTTGTTGGGGTGCTCACTCAGAAATTGCTACCTGGCATCGGGGCCGGACGTCACTTGGTTACTGAGTATTTTCAAAACGGAGGGGCCACTCGCGATTGGATTCAGGACATGGACTATGATCGGCTCGCCGACTTTATTGCCACAGGCCAGATTAAGGAATGCTGCGATTTCCGTGCCAGCCTGATCGACGCATGGCGTTCAGGAGCCGTCTCGAAGGAAACCGTGCTTAATACCGCAGCGAACCCGCAAGAGATAGAGCGCCTCATGCGGGGTGTTTCTTAATTGTACGCCTGGGATGAACATCTCTTCACCCATTTTCAAACAAGGACCAGCTATTCTGGCTGGTGCGTTGATTTTATCCTCGTATCACCGATTCAGTAGCAACCAAGACCGCATAGCACAAGCGTTGGCAGCAAGGGATTTCGACCTCGTCATTGGAATCAGTGCTAAGCACGTTTCCAAACATCACCGGCAATCGATTGTTAGGATTGGAGGGCCGTTCCTTTATTTGCCAGTTACTCCCCATACCAATTCAAAGATCAAGGCAGCGTTAGCGGAGTTCCCCATCGACTCGGGAGCAATCATTTCGAAGATAGAGGACAATGGGAGGATTTTTGAAGTCACCCTATCAGATGGCAATGGCCTAACGTTTGGCTATATGCAGATGCTTGAGGAAGGCCGAAACTATGACGGCTTGATAACCAAGGGTGATGAGCCTACCCAACGAAGCTAGGCGAACTGTAGAACTGTAGAACTCTGAGGCTCCACAAATTAACACACGGACACCATATTACCAATGAATGACGTCATCGACTGGCTACGAGCCGTTAAAGAGCAGGACGGCTCAGATCTTCATCTTACAGTCGATAAGCCACCTCTTGTTCGTATCCACGGCGAACTGCGCAAACTCGATATCCCCTCCCTATCAGCGGAGAAGACACGAGAGGTCATCATCGGCCTCCTAACAGAAAGGCAAAGATCAGAGCTTGAGAAAAATCTTGAGCTCGATTTCGCTCTCAATGTCGACAACGTCGGTCGCTTCCGCGGCAATGCCCATTACAATCGAGGGACATTGCAAGCCGCTTTCCGTCTTATTGCCGAACAGGTACCGACGATGATAGAGCTTGGTCACCGCCCTTTCCTAAAGACTCTTTGTGAAGAACGTGAAGGCCTGATCCTAGTCACCGGCGTGACTGGCTCTGGCAAGAGCACCACACTCGCCTCCATGGTGGAATATATTAGCCGACGCCGCTCGGGCGTGATCATCTCTATTGAAGATCCGATTGAGTATATTTTTGACCACTCTCGATCGATTGTGAAACAGAGGGAACTAGGAGCCGACACCCACAGCTTCTCCATCGCACTTCGTCAAGCACTCCGTCAGGATCCGGATGTCATTCTCGTCAGCGAGTTGCGAGACCTCGAGACCCTGCAGACCGCCGTGACCGCAGCTGAAACGGGGCATCTTGTCATCAGCACGCTGCACACCATCGACGCAGCCAAGTCATTGGATAGAATGATCGATGTGTTTCCTCCGGATCAACAACCGCAAATCATCGCCCAACTCGCAAACGCGCTCAAGGCAGTTGTCTCCCAACGTCTACTTCCTGCCAAGAATGGTGGCGGGCGCGTGCTCGCCACCGAGATCATGGTCATGAATCACGCCGTGCGCGCCGTGCTTCGCAGTCGCAAGTTTGAGCAGATCCCGGGACTGATGCAGATCGGCACCAACGAGGGAATGTATACCCTTGACGAATGCCTGTCCGATCTCGTACTCGAAGAGAAGATTACGCTCGACGAAGCTCTCATTCATGCCCGAGACGCCCACACACTAGAATCTCGCCTCGCACCCGTGAAGAAGAAGCTCTTCGGTTAGAGCAGGCTCACTCGCTACGCGCCGTCAACGGACGAATCTGCTTTAGCATGACGACGTCCCGCTGATCGCCTTTGGAGTCAGGCAACTCAAGGACTTTAAATTCCACATCCACGCCCGCGACCTGTTGATCTGCATACAGTGCCTGGAATTTCGGCACCACCTTTTCTAACAGAGACATAAGCTGTTTGCGATCCTTCTGACTCAAAATCTTCTTCTTACTCAAGGCATAACGACTACTCGGGGTCCTAGCATAGCCGCTTTCCGAGATCCGATGCATCTCGGGTGCGAGACCGGCATTCGTAGGATTCTGGACATTTTCATTGCCTGCATTCGCCACGATCTCGATATCATCGGGCGAATAGTAAAAGACAACGCCCGTCGACTCCTCCTTGCGGTAACTCGGATGGACCAGAACGCCCATGCGTACCGTTTCTTGTATAAGACCGGCCAGCTTCCGCGCCTGATAAGCCTCAGACTTCCAAGCGGACGCCCACACTGCCCGAATGGCGTGCGACACCGTGTCTGTCGGATTGCCATAGGTGTAGAAAGCATGGTGACTCTCATAAAGCCCTGCTCCACTGAAGTCTTGATTGTCTTCAGCATTGGAAGAACTACGGAAACGCAGTTTCACAATGCTTTCCTCCTGCAAGAACTGCGAACGAAGGCGCCCTTCCATATGCTGACGGATGAGTCTCAACAGTTTGTCATCGACGCGATGGTGTTGAATCTGATTTCGGATCTCCCACAAAGCCTTCTGCACCTCTCTGGGATCACGGAGCTGTGTCAGTCTCGCAATTTCCCGATCCACCCCACTATTGCGCACATGCGCCTCATAGAAATGATATGGAATGGCAAAGCCCGGATAAATGTGCTCTTCCCTCGCAGCAACATTCAGAGGCAAACTACTACGAAGGAACGCGTAGTTTGCAGCCTTCGCCCCCACTTGCTTGGTGAGGGAATGCAGCTCCTCAGGTGTTCGCGCTCCTGAAATTTCTACCAGCTCCGAAGTTTTCGATTCGAAGGCAAGCCGCTTTCTGTTGCTAGGCTCACTCATCTCTGGAGGTTCGATCCCAGCGCCTTCCGTGATCACCAATTTCTCTTTCGGCGCTTTGGTGGCCTCGAGCAGGACAAGTTTCCCATCGTAATTAGAATAAGCCTCGACCGCGCCTGGTATCTGCATGAGTGGAATCGGTGGGCGCTGACTTCGAGCATAGCCGTCGTAGTGTGAGGCCTTCATGATGGGGTCTTCAAGAATGATCGCTGCGAAAGAAGCCTCATTCGGCATGTTCAAACCGCCCTTCAGCACCCAAAGGGTTCCGGCTCCATTCGCGGGATCAGCTTTGAGATAATCCGAAATCTCTCGTTGAGTGCTGAAGACCTTCAATCGCCCTCGGGCTTTTCCCGCCAAATGAATATCTTTTGTTCCCGCCAGCACGGATCGATGCTTCTGATAGAACTCTACCTGCAACTGGCCCAGCACTTGCAGAGCGCTCTTTCTTGCTTGTACCTCTAAATAGTTTCTTGGTTTCAACTTGCTAGCGCAAGGCAGCTGGGAAGCGAAAGTGTAAGTATCGCAATAGTATCGTCTGATCGGTCAGCTAGAGTGTTTAACTGATTACTGGATGCTGATCAACGGTGTTTTTGGCCATATAAAGCATAGTTCTCACTCGCTGAACATGGTGGCAGGTGGCGGCGGAAGCAAAGGTGTCCAGTGATCCCGCAGGAATGGAGCGCAGCGCAATGACGAGGACAGCAATTGACTCCTTTGCTGTAGCTGGCTGATTGTTCCTGTTCTGAGATGCTGCTTGAATACTCACTTTGAGGGGCAAGGAATCAGGCCGCAATTAGATGGTCAACGAGGTCGGCCGGAGATGCAAAGTCGAGCGCTTTGCGGGGACGTTCGTTGATCTCCTCTTCAACCCAGCTAAGAACGCTTTGAGTGATCTCTGCAAAACTTTCGCCTTTCGGATAGTATTGACGTAGAAGCCCGTTGTGATTCTCGACTAGCCCTTTTTCCCAAGAGTGATAGGGAGTGCAAAAGTAGCCCTTCGCACCAAGTTCTCGTGAGATCTCTAGATGGTTGGCGAACTCAAGTCCATTGTCGTATGTCAACGAGCGAACCTTGTAACCACAAAGCCGACGGACAATGGCACTCGCCACCGTAGATGCTTTCTTATCTTCAAGTTTCTCAAACAGGCTGTAGCGGCTCTTACGATCGACCATGCTAAGAATGAAGCCAGTGCCTTTGGTGCCTTCGACGAGGTCAACCTCCCAATCACCATAGAACCTTCGGGCTTCCACCGATGCGGGTCGCTGCGAAATGTCGACACGATCTGTGATCTGACTCCGAGAGCCTTTCACGCGGGGTCTGCGCCGACGCGAAGAGTTGATTCTCAAAGACACGTAGAGTTCGCCACCCGCCTTCTTATCCCTCGCGATGTAACGGTAGATCGTTTCGTGACTAACGGTACTGCCGTAATCTCTGCCTAGCGATCCTGAGATCTGCTCAGGGCTGTGCAGCAGGCGAAGACGTGTTTCGACCTCAACTGCGAGATGTCCCGTGATCTTCGGCTTCTTACGCTGCCTCGCCTTGCGTTCAGCGGCGAACCTCTCTGCCTGCTTGGGGCGATACCCACGCTGCCCCGAGTTGCGTTGGATCTCTCTGCTGATCGTACTTATATGAAATCCGAGCGTCTTGGCGATCTCGGAATGGGTATTCCCTTGCTGGAGCATGCGGGAGATGGTATTTCTGTCATGTTGGCACAGGCGCCGGTAAGTCTTTGGCATTGTTTGGTTTAGTAGTTGAGCGATGCCCTACCACCTTACCGCGTCTCTGCCGACCTCTTGTGCGCTAGCAAGTTGAATCCGCCTCTTCTTCAACAGGAGATTTCCCAGTCTCTCGTGGATGTTTTAGCTGAGAGAATATTGGAGGCACCGAGAGCGACTAGAGCTTACTAACCCTTAACGTTGGCGTTAAGTACGACACAAGCCTATAACATCGTAAGTATATCAACTCCCACAGCCTTGAATTGAACCATCTAATCCCAATCAGGCTCCAACTTCCCCTCCTTCAAATGGGCCGGGATGTGGTGGAACCAGGGGATCTGCACTAGCGGGTGGTTCGACCAACGTCGTAATTCGTGCTGATAGTTGAAGAACTGCTTCACGTGGGTTTGAAATCCAAAGCCTAGCCAGAGGAGCACCGCTGCTACCGCCCCAATCAAGATCCTCGTCACGTTGCTACCCAGAGCACGAACACGCCCGCGCGCCACAGGCGGTCGCGAAGCCATCTGGAAGTGGTCAATTGCCTGGCGCTCCTTTTCCGAGAGAGTTTCCGCGTTCAATCGCCCTTGCTGCGTTGCGCGTTGAACTCCACGCGCGTAGATCCTCGCTGCCCAACAGCGCAGGGCCACGAACGCACCAAAGACATAGAACCCCCACCAGAAGAAGTACGTCTGGAGGAAGCCAAGCGCCTGAGCTGCGGTCAATTCCGACAACGCATTCGGTTCTTGGGAACTCTTCTCTCCTGTGATCAGTCCTAGCAAACTATCAGCGGCCATCAGCGGCAACCCCGAGATGGCATAGCCTGCCACAAGCCCAAGACAGGCTATCCATTGAGTTCGAATGAGCTGACGATTCAGACGAAAGTCATAGAAGCTCCGCACATCTTGGGTCATGGCGAAGCGCGCTTGCGCCATCGGCAAGTAAAACATCACGACAACCATCAAGAAGACACCTATCAACCCTAGCTGCTGCCCAACAGCGAACTGTTCGTAGCCTTTGTTGAACGAGTTGTCCCAGCCAGAGTACCAAGACACCATCATAAGAATGCTAGGCACCACGAGAAATACGAGTGAATGGAACCAGGCACAGAAGCCTAACCAAAGGTTTTTCAGCAAGCCGTTCACCCAACGCATGAGCATGCCATGGGCGGCACGATCCTGCGCCCAGATCCAGTTCGGTGTCCGCTCGTAAGCTGCCAAGAACGGAGTGACCCGAGCAGCCTCACGAAACCGATCGCCCGGCGCAGACTGGCCTTTCCACCAAGCTTTCATGGCGCTCCGCTCCGCAAGGCGGTAAGCCCAACCCGCTCCGTTCAATGCAAACACAGGCCCTTGGCAACTCACGGCACCGAGAATCCATTTCCAGATTCCCCAAAACCAATGGCGCTTTGCAGACACCGTCTGAGTCGCCACACTCTCTTCCACCTCAGTCACCTGCTGATTCATGAGATCGCGTCCTCTAGAACAGGACCTTCCGTGTAGGCCGTTTCCATGTTCATGCACTGCCCAATGGTAGCCGCGATACTGATCTGATCGACCTGCTTATCAACCACGACGCCCTTGCGAATCCCAGGCCCCATGACAAGGGCCCAGATCTCATGGGCCGATCGCGAATTGAAATGGTGCTGGCAAGGCACAGAGATGAGTGGATTGCTGTCACGTCCACAATCTGGCACAATCACGAAGACCGTATTGTCACGATAGTGTTCATCAGCATCAGTTGCAGCGACAAGCTGACGCAAACCATCATCGATCACAGAAATGCCACGTGTGTAATGGCTCATATTTCCCCAATGGACGTAGTCGGGGTCATTGTAGTTCACCATCATGAGCTTCGGCCGAAGATACTTGAGAGACCACAATGAGAGCTCTGTTAGAAAGCGATCCCCACGTGCATTGACCAGGCCATTCTCGCCGAAATAGTCGCGCCACTTCTTCCAGAACGCCTGGACCACATTCGCCGGGTCCCGTTTGCCTTTCGCCCGATAATCCAGTGCTTCCATCTCCCCCAGTTCCTTCTCTTTCTCTGCGCGTTTCTTGCCATGCCATTTCCCTTCAGCTAGCTGCTGCTGCAGCAAATAGATCTTGTAACGGAAGAGTGAGAGCACCTCTGATTTGTAGTTCACCCCGAAGAGGTGGTGATTACTAAAGCTGTAGAACTCCTCCTGCTTGCGATCCTCACCATTAATGATGAGCGTCTGATGTTCTGGGATGTTGTAGGCCTTGCGCACGTATTCGAAAACCGTCGGAATCTCTGCCTCAAACCGCTCGCCTAACACTTCCCCGTGCACATCACGGTATTTCGCATACTTTCCGGTCAGAATGTAGAGAGTCCCCTGACCATGCCCGGTCTCAACGCTCTCCAGCGAATCGAGCACCATATTCGGGTACAGGGTACCCCGCTTGGTCAATTCCTTGCACAGGTAAGGCGCGTAAGTGTGCTCGGGATCAATCG
>Ga0075463_10000557_pt1 | contig 12003 bp, 18 predicted proteins | sample DEB08_DNA_14_FD_77579 | JGI IMG/M metagenome (GOLD analysis project Ga0075463, IMG submission 77579) | Aqueous microbial communities from the Delaware River and Bay under freshwater to marine salinity gradient to study organic matter... | ecosystem: Environmental > Aquatic > Marine > Coastal ...
TCACACTAAATATACATCTAGGTTTGGGGATATGCACAAGGGTATGTTAGAACTGCAAGACGTTCCAGACTTTCAATATATACTTATTCATTGTGGAAACACAGACGAGCATACTTCGGGTTGTATCTTGCTCGGAGATTCACAAACTAACAACATTGTGCAAAAAGATGGTTTCATAGGTAGCTCTACACAGTCGTACAAGCGTGTTTACCCTAAAATTGCTTCTGCTTTATTGAACAAAGAAAAAGTTACTATTGAAATAATTGACTTAACTAAAGTTGATAAAAAAGAAATTAGTAATAAAACTAATGATGATTTTGTTAGTGGTAAGCAAGTGTTTGAAAAATTAGAAGCCATAAATGGTAATCTGATAAACTTAAATGCTAAGATGGATGGAAAACAGATTTTATAGGAGAATTATGAAAAATAAAGAATATTGGAAATTTATTCTTAGTAAAGCATTTAGAACTGGTTTACAGTCTGCAATATCTTTGTATCTTGCTAACTCTAGTGGAATTATAGATGCAAACATGGTAGAACTTATTGGCGTAGCGTTTATGTCATCTGCTTTATCAGTAATACAGAATGGGCTTGAACAAGCTAAACCTAAATATACATTTGAGGAATCTCAATAATGAGTAGTAGTGGTTGCTGTGGTAGTGGTTGCTGTGGTGGTTAGTTTGTGCTGTCAAAATTTAATTCTTATTTAAGAATACTTTTTACGCTTTTTTTAATAACACCTACTACTGCATTAGCAGAAGATGTACCTAATGAAGTTACAGTCAATGAATCGTTTGAAGATAGTACATACGAAACAGGTTTAACTATTAGTGGTGGTAGTCAAGATGCATATATTTACTGTCAAGAACAAGGAAGATATGGAACAACAGGTTGTTCATTAGCTATACAGAGTGGAACTTATTTATTTGAATTTGCAGAAGATGTATATGAGATAGGATTTCTAGTTGGTGCAGTAAATAATACTTATGATGTTAAGTATTACTTCTCTGATGAAACGGATGAAACTATACAAAAAGCAGGACAATCATGGGGAGAAGATGGTAATGCTATGTATGATGATTTCTACAAATCATTTACTGATTACAACAATGATGAAGCCAACACAGATAAATTTATTACAAAGTTTGAAGTTACAATAACAGATATATCTGTATTGGATACACTTTACTGGCAATATGTAGAGATACCTGTTACACCTACTACATCTAGTACCACAACATCTAGTACCACAACTACAACAACTACAACTACTATTCCACCAACAACTACTACTACAACTTTGCCACCGAAAGTAGAAGAAGTTTATGTTGAGCCTGAGCCTTTACCACCACCACCCGAAGAAATTATTGTTGATATTGTTGTTGATGGTGTTGATAAAACTTATACACAAGCTGACGTCAATGATGGAACTATTAAGCGTGACCAAGAGCGTGTAGATAATGAAGCTGAGTTTGGTTGCTTTATGACAGATGCCCAAATAGAGCGTGGCGACTGTATTATAATTATTAAAGAAGAAAAAGTTGAGGAAGTCGTTGATGAAAAAATTATTATTGAAAATAAAGAAGATGTGGAAGTCATCATTCCTAAGGATGATGTTACTGTACTCGACACACTTAAAGAGGAAATACCTGAAGATGAAGTTGTGGAGTTTGAAAAACTCCCTATTGAGTTCGAGATTATTGAATTTGATTTGGAAGAAATTGTTACCGAAGTCTTGGATGAAATACCAATACAAGATGAAAAACTAGAGGAGATTTTAAATGAAGAAGTTAAAGAGGATGTCAAGGAAGTTTTGGATGAGCCGATACAGGAAGTTGTTAGTGAAGATACGCCAACCACAACATTACCAAGAGTGGAAAATGAAGAAAAAATTGAACAAGAGGTAGCTGAACTTGTTGAATCTATTGAAGAAATTATTGTCATTGATATACCTGATGTTACTGAAGAAGCCATTGAAGAATATGTTGAAGAACTTGAAACAGTTGAAGTTGTGGAGATACTTGAAGAAGTTAATGATGTCGGACTGGAAAATCTTGCAGAAGTTAGCGAAGAAGTTATTGAAGTTGTAGCACAAGTTGTTGAAGAAGTTATAACTATTGCACAAGAAGAAGAACTTACTGAAGAACAAGTTGAAGTAGTTGCTGAAGTCTTAGGTTTTACTGAAACAGAAGATGTCGAGATAATCGCAGAAGCTGTAAAGAATGATAAAAATATTGCACAAGCTGTTGATGAGTTTGTTGAAAGAGCAGTAGAAAATGCTGACAAGTCATCTCAACCTTATACCCTTGCAGACGCTACAACAGAAATCGCATTTGAATCTTTTATTGCTAGCCCAATTAGTGTTATTATAGATGTAGATTTAGATGATATAAGTTTAAATAATATTGCGAATGACATGACGCAAGACCAAAAGGATAAAGCACACGAGGTTATCATACCGACTATTTTAGTTAGGGTAGTGTCTTTAGCTATGAGGAGATTTGATTGATAAAGAAGATATGGTCTTGGTTTATACAAGCTGTTAAAGAAACATTAAATTTAAGTTGGACGTTAAGTGGTTTAGTAATTGCAACGTTAACTCTTACTGGACAAGCACAAACAATAACTGCTATTGCTACTGTTGTTACTTTAGCTATATGGCTACTTACCATTGGGTTTAGAAAATAATGTGTATGGTTACAGTTCAAGAGGACGGTTCATTCGTGCAGATTTGCAACTGCAAATATGGAAGTGAGCATTGTAATGGCTGATAATGGATATACCCAAAAGGAAATGATTAATAAAGTTATGCTTGATATTGACAAATTATTTGAAAAACTAGACCAAATACAAAAAGATTTGGCAACTAGACCAACACGACAAGAAATATACGGCTGGATTATAGCTGGAATCTCTATTGCAACACTTATTACTATTTTAATGTAACTAGACACATTTTAGAACATTTGTTCTACAATATATAGTATGGACAAAGACACCAAAGGTCTTATATCTAAACGTAAAGATATAGCCCATAATGAAGAACTAGGTAATAACTTCTACCCTAGTGGGTGGCAACCTCGTGCATCTTATGACCAAAAAACAAAAACTGGAGAAATACTTCATGTACAGCCCGACAACAACAATTTTAAATATGATTCATTATTGAATGAATGGGGATTTGACAGCAAAGAGTTTTATATTGATGAAGATACTCTTAAATTTTCTACATGGAATGCACAGCAAAAAGGTGGCGTTATCGTTGATATGTATGCATTTAAAGCAGTTATTAAAAAACGTAACCCACATCACGATGCAAGTTATGCAAAACTTCTTAAAGAAATTAAAAAAAAGAAACCTATTAAGGTTAAAAAAGGTGGTAACTGTGCATGGTTTTTCTTTATGGCAGATTGGCAACTTGGAAAAAAAGATTTAGGAGTTGAAGAAACTATTGCATTAATAAGGCGTGGAATTGCAAACGGGAAAAAACAGCTTAAAGATTTGCACAAGCAAGGTCACATTGTGAAAGAAATCTATCTTATTGGACTTGGCGATTTAATTGAAAATTGTTTTGGCTTTTTCGACCATCAAGCATTCAATGTTTCGTTGACTAAGTCTGAACAAGAACATCTTACTAGAGTTATGATTCTTGAAATACTTGATGCGTTCTTAGGTCAAGCTGAATCTATTGTACTTGGTGGTGTTCCGGGAAATCATGGAGAGAATCGTTCAGGTAAGGCAAGTGTTATGACTAATCGTTTAGACAATGCAGATACAGCTTGTATACAAATAGTTGGAGAAATTATTAAAGGTAGAGAACGTTACAAGCACGTAAAAGTTGTTGTACCTGATGATTTTCATTTAGCTCTTGAAGTCTTTGGTAAAAGGATTGCATTTACACATGGTCACATGACTACTGGTGGTGGAGATATTTGGGGCAAGATTGAGAAGTGGTGGAAAGGTCAAATGTACGGATGGCTTCCAGCAGGTATGTGTGAGATTCTAGTAACTGGTCATTATCATCATTTGAGAGTTGTTGAACAACTTGGTCGTGCATGGTTTCAAGCTCCATCTCTAGACCAATCTGATGAATTTAAAGCAAGAACAGGCAATATGTCCAGAAATGGTGTTTTATCTTTTACTGTTGATAAAGACGGGTGGGATAATCTTAAAATACTGTAAACACGACACAAACAGACTGTTTTAAGACGATTTAAGAGGGTGTTTAAGCGTCTGGGCTACAAGTGCCTAGAAGCTAAACCCTATAAACATTGGCTTTTTACAAGACTATATTGTTGTGTAAAGGTACTCATAAACATCCCCAACTTTGTAATCATCAAACGGAAATTGTACTTTGTAGTTTTTGCCAACTTGTTGTGATTTTTCCATGGCACCATACTGCATCATTACTGGAGAATCATACTTTAAAAACCCTGCCTTAACCATACACCTAATACAATTTACACCTTTACTGACATCAAGTGGGTAAGCTGAATCTTTGTATCTGGTCTTAAAAGTTGAGCCACATATTGACTTTGCTAAGAATGGATTGAAGTCATCTTCAAAACAAACATCATCAAGAATATGCTCTTTGCCGTCTTGATTATTACCATCTCCGTACCACATACGGTCTTGGGCTTTTAATGTTCTGTATGGTTGTGTTTTTATGTTTTTCATCTTCTATTAACATTCTGTCCAATAAATTTGTAAATTTCCGGTATTTTAAAAAAAAATTAAAAAAATCTTAAAAACCTACTACCATTGATACTGCATAAGGAGATTATATGTCAGCAGAAAAAATTGTAGGCATTGAAAATTCAGTATATGGGAAACCACAACTGATAAAACAAAATGATAAGGGTATTTATTCTTTTGAAGATTTACCTTTAGGAATAACTAGGTTAGAGGTAGATAATAGTAAATCTGTTAGTACCGATAATAAGTTGCCTAATACCAAACACGTTAACGCTTGATTCTTTAACAGAATACCAAGTGTGCAGAGAGCACCAAATAATCATAGAACACGTGATAGATTGGCAACCTATTGTTGCATCATATTTTGATGAGGAAGATGTCGTTAAGGCATTAACTATCATATACTGCGAAAGTAGTGGGCGTAGCTCTGCACGAAACATCAACACAAACAAAACAAGTGATATTGGCTTATGGCAATTTAATGATAAAACATGGGCATGGCTCAAAGATAAGCTGGGTGTCAAGTCAAACAGAAACAATCCTGAAGTATCTACACGTGTGGCTTCTTGGCTAGTTTATAATGATGGATGGCACCATTGGAATAGTTCGCAACAATGTTGGGGGAAATATGAGTATTGAGCAATTTTTACTTATTATTATTTTAGTAATACAAATAGTTACTTTTAGATTAAAATAACCACATGAAAGAACACGCAGAAGTTTCATTATACGATTTGGTAGAATATCCAAACAATCCACGTATTGGAGATGTTAATACTATATATGAATCACTTTTAGAGAACGGTCAATATAGACCTCTTGTAGTCAATCGTAAAGATAATGTTATTCTCGCTGGTAACCACACCTTTAAAGCTCTTAAAAGACTTGGATGGGCAACAGCTATTGTTTGGTACGTAGATGTATCTGACGAACAAGCTAAACAGATTATGTTAGTTGATAATAAACTAAATGATGATGCTACTTATGATTATGAAAAACTTGAAAAAGCTATTTCAGAAATGCAAGATGTAGGAGAACTTATTGGTACAGGTTACACAGAAGAAGCACTTGATGAAGTTCTTAAAGACTTGCCCACAGAACTTGAAACACCGTCTAAAAACAGCTCTAAAGAGCCAGCAGAAGCTAATCTGAACGCAGTAATAGATGTCGTGTTACTTCTCACAGATGAAAAATTTTATCTTTATAAAAAAGCTATTGGAATTATTGCAGACTACCACAAAGTCAATCCAACTAAAGCTGGGTTGATTGCTGTTGAAAGTTATGCTAATAAATTGGTAGGTAATTAAATATGAAGTATGAAGTCTTAAAAGTTGCAGTTGATTCTTTAAAAGAGTTTCCAGATAATCCTAGAACAAGCGATATTGAAGCTATAAAAATAAGTATTGAAAAACACGGACAGTACAGACCTTTAACTGTAAATAAAAATACAAATGAAATACTTACTGGTAATCACACATGGTTAGCTATGAAAGAACTAGGTATAAAAGAATGTACAGCTATGTTTGTAGATGTAGATGAAGTGACAGCGAAAAAAATTGTTTTAGTTGACAACAGAGCTAATGAACTTGCAACTTATGATAAAGAAATCATGGTCGATTTGCTTACAGAGTTTATGGAATTAGGGAAACTTTTAGGTACTGGTTATTCTGCTGACGAAGTTGATGATATTGTATCTGCTGTTGATGAAGTTGCCATTACCGAGTTTGAAGAATTTACTGGTGGGTTTGCTTTGACTGATGAAGAAATAGCAGAAGTGCAGGAACGTATTTCACAACCAAGCGATTACAAACCTAAAGATAAGTTGAATGAAGTGATATTAGCTTTGCAGAAAGATGACCACTCTGTTTATTTAGTTAACATGGCAACAATACAAAAGTACACAGAAAAAACTGGTACTGATGCTTTGTATGAAGCTGTACTTAACACAGCTAAAGATATTGAAAATGGTATTGGAGATAGACCGTCAATATTTGACAAATTATTTGGTAAGTGAAATTAATAATACCTACACACAATCGTAGTAAAACTATTACTACACCTTATCTTGAAGTTTTTAAAAATTATGATGTTACTTTATTAGTACATGATGAGGAACAATATATAGCATATAAAAAGTTACACAATTTTAATGTTGTTAATACACAAACTAATCAAGGTAAAAATGGACAGACTAAATATGCAATAGAAAATATTGTTGAACATGATGAGTGGGTTGTTTTTGCAGATGACAATATAGATTATATTTATGGCTTGAACAATAAACTCTCTAAATATCTTACATATCCAAATAAAAATAAAGATGACTGGGGAAAAATTGATTCTGAACAATTTGAAATAAGGACTAAAGATTTAATTACACAAGCAGAAAAAATTAATGCACATCTTATTGGATTTCTTACTACTGATAATTATTTTTTTGCTAATAAAAAATATAAACAGTATGGATTTTGTCATGGCAAACTTACGCTATGGCATAAGGATAAAGATTTTAAGTTTGACAATATGTTTGCATTAACACTTGATGATTTTCACAATACTGCAAGACATCTAGTTCATTATGGTGTTGTGTTGATAAATGATTATATGCATCCTAAAGCTAAATATTTTCAAGCTGGAGGTATTGGGAGTAAAACTGCAAGAAAAGAAATGAGAAAACATGAAATTAATATCTTGAAAGTGCTTTACCCTAATCTTATTGCTGATAAGCCCAGACCTGATAACTACCCTGATTTAAGAATTGTTAATTTTTCTCCTAAAAATTTTATGTTATGGAGAAAGAAATATAAGCATTATACTGATAATTATAAGTATTCATTAAAAAGAAATAGGTGGATAAAAAATGGTTGAAAAACTTATTGAACTAATAAAACAAGTTGATATCTCTAAGTACACACAGGAAGAATACATTGAAGTTATTGATGCAATTTTTGCAGAACTGCGTGGTCAGTTTATTGATATAGCTATTGATAAAATACTTGATGAAAGTGGCTGGAGAGATACTGGTGGACAAGGATAATTACTAATGATAGATATAAGATTACGTAGCAAAATAAGTCCAGAGGAATTGAAACAGAAGATTGGTAAAATTCTTACTGATGATGATTACAATTTGCTAATACATAAAGACACCACTATACGTGGTACTGATGGGCGTGTTGTCGCTATATTTCAAAAAGCAGTTATACCTGATGAGATAATGGATGAATCCTATGAAACCTTGCATGGTTTGAAAAAATATCAAACCAATAATAGAGGTCTTGCATCTGGAACTCCACGTATAAGTAAAGGCGAGGGTAAACGTTCTGCTACTGCTAAGAGTATTGCTAGTGCAATTATTGGTAGCTTTGATGCAGTCGGTGCGAAACAATATTGCAGACTTACTGCATATAGTGGTAAAGAAACTGAAAAATATAAAAAGTTATTTCCATTATTTCAATTCATTGGAGATGAGATGAAAGATAAAGCTCCAGACAGATACAACGCTCAAATGGAATTTGTAAATAGAACGCATGATGATTGGGTTATTCCTAATACACCATTTACAACTGTAACTGTAAACAACTCATATCCTACTGGTGTACACACAGATAAAGGCGATTTGGATGATGGTATATCTACCCTAGCTTGTATTAAAAAAGGCGATATGCAAGGTGGCTACCTTGTGTTGCCTGAATATAGAGTTGCATTCAAAATGGGGCATGGAGATTTGTTAATCTTTGACGCTCATCAATGGCATGGTAATACTGAACTTATTAGCAATAGTGAAGATGCTGAACGTATTTCCGTTGTTTGTTATTACAGAACACGTATGGAAGATTGTGACGATATGGAATCTGAATACCTTAAAAGACTTAAAGTGCAGGAAAAGAAATTAGTTGATGGCTAAAGTTGAATGGCAACCAGATGAATCTTTTTCTGAATATAAAGCACGTAAACACGCAGGTATGCAAGGTATGGGGCAACCTAATTCACAAAAAAGAATGGCTGGAAAATGTCCTAACACGGATAAGCTAAAAACAAAGTGTGATTGTAGAACTTGTATCAATCGTAGGAATAGGTCTAAAGGTAGAAGAAAACAAAATCTAGCACGTAAAAAATTAAATATACCTAACAATAGATTTCATGGTGCAGATGCTCACGAAGAAAATTGGGCGACTGGTCTAAGAGTTGAGGTCAAAGCTGGTAAACAAGTTAATCCACTATCTACCGTTTTTTATAAATCTAAACAACAATCTGATATATCACATAGGGCATTTGGTGGTATGGGTAAACCGTTTATTCAAGTAAGTATGCCTGATGGCACAACTAAAGGTATTGTAAGTTTTGAGTTAGATGATATTGAAAATGTATGTGTAGAAGTTTTAAAAAACTTTGGTTATGAGTTTGGAGATACTTAGTAACACATAAAGAAAAATGGTATTGGGCAAATACGATTGTAAAACACCTCACATTTTTTAGTATGAAAACTCTATATGTTACTAACTACTTCCAATTCTTAGGGATTAGTGATGTTCACTAGGGTTTTGCTTGAGATGATAATACATCGAAAGGCACCCGTCTAGAGTTCTCCTCTAGCTCTATTTCACATATACCCTAATTTTTGTCAGCTACTTGGTATGTAAGCATTCTCAGTAGGATTCTCAACTTTACATCTAACACAGTACGAGAAGCCATCATCAAATGTATGTATCTGTTTATGGTCTAATCCCTCGCACATGGGTAATTCGTTTTGTTGATTCTCTACTAATAATTCTCCTAACATTGACCAATGCTTTACTATTGCATAAGGTGTAACAGACATAGTAGTCCATTCCTTACGGTAGGCAAGCACTCGGTTAATAATGTCGTCATAAGTAGCACCAGCTTCTTGTAACTGCTTTGCACACTTGTTAAATCCACCAATTTCAGTTTTAGTTGCAGGTGTATATATTGCTTCTGTTAGGGCTTTATATTGCTCTGCAAACTTACTCTGTTTAATTGGCTTTGATTTGTAGCTCTTATGCGAACTGCCCTCTAGGTCATCTACGACTTGGGGTGGTTCATATATGAACGCTGGTGTATGCATAACTGTATATAAGTTACTGGTTTGCTCTCCTGTTGCTTTGTTGTAACGTGCCTCTACTAAAATTGCTTTAATATCTTTTAATTCGTTTAAAGCACGTTTAACTGTTGAATCGGATGTGTGCATACGTTTAGCAATAGTCTTTATTGCTGGAAAGCACGTAGCGTCATCCTTGTTGGCATATCTGTTAAGAACAGAATATAGTCTGACTGCTTGTGCCGAAATAGGTGCGTCAATTACCCATTCAGGCACAATAGCAAAATATATATCGCTCTTGATGTTGTTACCGTCCACTTAGAACGGTGCTACATCTTTAGCAGTATCTGTCTTAGCAACTGGTGGAACATTCTCGTCAACTTTTTGTTTTAGTTGTTCAATCATTCCACTAGCAATACCTTTAGTAACTTTGCCGTTAAGCAGTTGATTAAATGCATCTTGCTCACTTGCAGGAACTTCTTTAATCAAGCTCTTAATGAATGAGAGTTGCTTTTCACTAGCATCTTCATTTGGGTTACCAATTTTTGGTTTTCCAGAGTTAGCATTGTTGTAGTTTTTCTTAGGTTGAAAAACTGGCTTTGCAGGTGTTTCCACTTGGGTGACCATGCCGTTTCCGTACTTGCCTAATATTGCTTCTGTAAACGTTGCAGTCATGTCGTTAATCTCCTCGACTGTTATCTTGTTAGCTACTGCTAAGTCGATAGCACCCTTGAAGCAACATTGTGCAACTATTAGATTATCTTTGCTCATTATTTCTCCTATACCAATCGAAGTGTGTTCTCTCCTTGAGAATCATCAGGAGATGAAACCAAGTAGTAAACATACTTACCTTTTTCTTTATGTTGTAGTGTTGCAATATCCCATCCCTCATCTCTAAGGTCATGGATAACTCCACCAAATCTTGTGCAACGCAAGTCGAATACAAACTCTGCATTTGATATTGGTGCTTCGTGCCTGTAACGTTTAAGCACATACCTAATTAAATCAGATTTAGTTCTAACGTAACTTGGTATTATTTCATTTCTAAAATGATTTACTATGCTTCTTGGCTTTGTAGCATTCATAGTTCTATCATTTCTGGAATGTTTTTACAACGGCTTTTAACATAGTCGTTGTGATGTACCCAAAAAATTATTTCACAAGTAAACCACACAGGGTTGTTGCTAATAATATAATCTGGATTTGGCAATCTGCCTTGATGTCGCCATGATGCAACAGTTGCTCGGTCAATACCAAGCAACTCTGCAATCTCTTTGACACCAACTAATTCCTCTTTGTGTTTGTTGTAGACAGTCGTTGTCTTGTCAAACACAATAGTTGATACTGTCATAGCTCTCCTATACTTCGAGTAAACTTTTTACTCTATTACTTATAGCTTGGTTGTCATGGATGAAGTTACTAGCCTGACGCTCTAAAGCGTTGCCTCTAACTTTTTTATCCCACAACTCATAACTATTGAACGCATTGAAAACACCCCAAGCAGTTCCTACGTGAGTTTCCTGCACATAGTTGCTCTTAATGTTTGCAATTTTATTTTTGTAGTTAGCTTCAACTCTAGGTTTTTCCATTTCCTCATCGCTTGGTCTAGGAAATAAATTCTCTAGAATGTCGTAGAACTTCTCATCAGCTACTTCTTGGTCAATCATTTTTTCCACTTGCTCTTGAAAAGAACTGTAATAATCAACCACAAGCCCTAATGACTGTCTTGCATAATCTACTTGGTTAGATATACCTGATGTATGTCTAACTGATATTTGTTGGTTAGCACCTTTTAACGCCATACGTAAAGTGTTATTACACACAACTCGTATTGGTGTCATGGTTACTTTCAACGCTGATGAGCCATCGTGTGAGTTGGATAACAACATATATGGTTTAATGTCATCTCCATCTACTTGCGATATACCCTCAACGTTTTCTAGATTCATAAGAATCCAAATGTTCTTGCCGTTGAACAAGCTACCAGCAGTTTCGTATTTAGCTTCTCCACTATCTACAATATTATCCATGAACGTAAACGCATCACGATTTTGTAATGGTGTGTACTTGCTTCCTACTGTACCTAAGCAAGAGTTGTCACTATCTCTTACAACGGCATATTTATCTGGAACTGCTCTCTCTAGGTTTTCACCATAGACAGTTAATGTGTTATAGAACATATCTTTAAGTTCTACTCTCCAGTCCAATCCAGCTGTAACTAACGCATCGTTTGCAGTTAGTACGCCATC
>Ga0075463_10000561_pt1 | contig 11965 bp, 9 predicted proteins | sample DEB08_DNA_14_FD_77579 | JGI IMG/M metagenome (GOLD analysis project Ga0075463, IMG submission 77579) | Aqueous microbial communities from the Delaware River and Bay under freshwater to marine salinity gradient to study organic matter... | ecosystem: Environmental > Aquatic > Marine > Coastal ...
TCATCTTTAACAAATGCTTGGCATCATATTGCAGTATCCAGATCATCAGGTGTCACTAAGATTTATGTCGATGGCTCATCTATTGCATCACATTCTAGTGCTATAGATTTTTCTTTAAGTAATCCGTTTGTAATTGGATATGCTTATTCGAATGGCAGCGGCGCAGCCTCTATACAAGGCTACATCCAAGATTTTAGAGTTACCATAGGCAAGTCTCGCTACACCGCAAACTTCACGCCACCATCAGCGCCACTAGAAGGCTAACCAATGCTAGGCTTTAGTCCTCTCGCATCAGCACCACTATCAGACGATGGGATTGTAGTAGTCTCATCGTCTATTAGTTTGTCTGGTGTAGCGAGCCAAGTAATACATAACGATGTAGTAGGCGTTAATAGTTCCACTAAATCTATCTCAAATGTTTCCTCTCAGGTTACACAAGGGTCTCTTTCAACTACAGTAGACGTATCTCTTTCTACTACCTCTACTACAGGTCAACTAGGTACACTAAGTCAAGTAGTTGGGGTTTCAACTACATTAGACTCTGTATCTACTGCAAGTCAAGTAGGCACTATTACAAGGTCTACAAGTTCTAACAAATCTCTTGCATCAGTATCTTCAACTGGGTCAGTAAACGATCCTAGTGCGTCTACAAGTTCTAACAAATCCGTTACATCTGTATCTGCTACAGGTCAAGTAAGAACTCCACAGATAGGCCCATCAGAGCATCTTGTAGCTGTATCAGTAACTGGTAACGTTACTAGCCCCTCTCTTGTTGTATCTTCTAGTGTAGAGATTAATCAGGTTACTTCTACTTCTCAAGTAGGCTCTCTTGTAGGTACAACTGATGAGATAGGTGAACTAACGTCTGTTTCCTCTACAGTAAGTGTTTCTTCTGTTGAAACTAATGCAGAATCCTCAGAAACGCTTTCCTCTTTAAGCTCAAGCTTATCAGCAACAGACTTATCTTTAGTTGCATCTTCAAATGAGAGCTTAGTAAACGTTTCTAGCTCTGCTACTGTAAATACTTTAGTTGTATTTGTTAGTGACGAGGTATCATTATCAGGAGTGTCATCTTCTGTTGATGTTAACGATTTACCGTTTGTAGGCATACCTGTTAATGCAACGGTTAATTTAGGTGACTTTCTAACGCCTAATCTATATTACTCTGGTAGAGCGCGCTCTGGTTCATCCTTATCTACTTATGGAGTTATTTACACCTCTGTAGGGGGAACAAGATACTCAGGTGATAGTGTCAAAGTTAGTCTAGAATTTAAAGTAGATAGTTCTGCAAGTGATACAGAGATTCAGTATTTGTTTGAGTCTAGAAACCCTGCTTATAATAACAGTGGTTATAACAATGACTTACACATATATAGACAAGGAAGTTCCATAGAGGTAGGCTTAACGCTTATATCCTCATTACTTAGAAAAACATATAGAAACTTTACTTTAAATTACAGCTTTAGTAAGGAGGTTTGGTATAGGATTACTGTATACAATAGTGGTCAGACACTGTATGCACAAGTCCATAATGCTGTAACTGGTCAACTACTTCACAGTGAGAACTCTTTAATGAGTGTAAGCTATGGAAGTTACTCAAGCAGCTCTTACAAATTTTGGCTAGGGTACAGTTCTTCTTCTTTTGATTTCACACTTGGTACTAGCCCCGGGTTTAGTTCAAGTACAAGATACTTTGACGGTCTATTACATAATGTAAATCTTTCTGTTCCCAGTAATACACTACGTGCTAAGGTTTGGAGTCAAAGAACATCAGTATCAAACCCTAGCTCTTCTATACCGGGGGCGCACGTTAATCCTGCTTCAGATTGGGCTGATGCTCAGTCTAACTTTTCTAATAGCGCTTCAAATGGCTCTACCGCCGCCACTTCAGACATACCAGTATTTGAAAGCCCTTACTTATCAAATCATTTAGTCAGTACTAGTGTAGCAGCTAATAGTGTAACTGCTATCTTTAGTTCAAATGTTACAGCATTTCCTACAGGGGTTTCATTTTCTGCTCAAGTACAGGCTTTAGAAGAGACTTTAGTTAGCAGCAGTAAAACTCTTGACTCAACATCTAGCGTAGCAGCCTTAACATCTGTCACTCAGGTACACTCAAGCAATAAGACACTACCTTCTGCAGACTTTACATCTTCAGTAAACGATGTTGGTAAGTCAGTATCTTCTTCTGTAATACTTGATACTACAAACTCTCAAGCCTCTGTAACAGATTTAGTTTCTCTTACAACAGATGTTTTAACTGGTGTATCTTCAAGTGTAACCTTTAATAACCTATCAGTTAACCTATCTACTACTTTAACGACAGTCACTTCTACATCACAAGTCTCTGACTTAGTAGTTGACATTGATGAAATTATACCACCCTCACTGTCGGTATCTTCTCAAGTATCTGTAGGTCAAATTGTTGCTGGTGGTGGATCAACTTTAGATGATGTAAGCACTTCCACACAAGTTGGAAACTTATCTGGTAACTCTACAGACCTACTTCAAGGTGTAGGCTCTGAAGGCCAGACAGGTGACTTATCTACTATCAATGACTCTTCCGTTGAAGTTAACTCTGTAACATTAGTTACAAGTATATCTAGTCAGGTTGGAACTAACCTAGTAGTAGATGTAACGGGTGTAGAAGCTGGCACAGCCGTTCAGTTTGGTGGAGTAGAATCACAGGAAGCTGTACTAAGAAGGCTTGAAAGTCCTTGTCAAGTAGGTACGCTAACTATAAACGTTAGTGTAACTTTGCCTTCTGCAAGCTCTGCTTTCAATGCTTCTGATGAAGTAAAGGGTGTAATAAACGCATCTGTACAACTAAGTACCTTACCGTTAGTTACTGTGGGTAGAGGTTCTATAACACTATCTACAGATGGGTTTAACTTTGAAGAGTTTAAGAATGCTTATGATAGAGCAAGAACTGTTTATATTTCGAGGGCTGCTTAATGCCAAGTACATCTGATGAAAGAACTGTTGTTATAGTAGAAGAACTTAGAACAGTATTCGTAGAAAAAGATGATACACCTTTTGACAGGTTTATCTACATTACTAAGTAAAGGATCATAAAATGGCGTTTAGGTGGCCTAACAAAGACCCAGATGAAACACTTGACTATAGTGTTGATTGGTCACGTTTTCTAGGTGATAAGACAATATCAAGTGTTCAATGGTTTCTTAGAGATGAGAACCGTGTTATGCAAGAGGTCACGGCTGGGCAAACTCTCAATAATATAACTATTACGTCTACGACTAATACTGACACAGTTGCGACAATATATATTGCTGGTGGACTAAACAATATTGACTACAAGTTTACCTGTCGTATAACTAACAACTTAGCTAATACTGTAGAGAGATCTATTAAAATAAGAATGCGGGAACAGTAATATGGCATACGACTTTTTAGGTATAGTTAACGACATAAACAGAAGGTCTAATGAGGTAGAACTTACAACAGCTAACTTTGATACAGTTACTGGTTACTATTCTGCTATTAAGGACTCTGTTAACTCCTCAATTAACTTTATAAATCAGCACGAATATGAGTGGCCTTTTAATCACTCTGAGGAAGAAGAGACACTTACAGCTAACATTGTTAGGTATTCCACTCCCGGGGATGCTAAGACTATTGATTGGGATAGCTTTAGAATAGCTAGAAGTGCTACACTAGGTAATGAAACAGTTAAATTAAAATTGATTTCATACGAAGAATATCTTGACAAATACGCAGATTACGAGTATAACTCTGAGTTAAAAGGTATGCCACGTTATGTGTTTCAAACACCTAGTAGAGAGTATGGATTAGTGCCTGCTCCAGACAAAGCTTACACTATCTTTTATGAGTATTACAGACTACCTGTCGATTTAGTTAACTCTACTGATGTACCCTCTTTACCAGAGTACTTTAGACACGTTATTGTAGACGGTGCTATGTACTACTTGTTTATGTTTAAGGGTGATATGCAAGCAGCTAATGCCTTACAGCAAAAGTTTCTTATGGGTATTAAACATTTAAGAAGTACCTTTATAAACAGAACAAACTACGTAAGAGACACTAGAGTACATTACTAATGGCTATACAGTATCAAACATTTCCTATAGAATTTAAAGGGGGTCTTATTTCAAACCTAAGCCCTCTTCAACAGGGTGTAAATGCTGTAGGATCAGCCACTGTTTTAGAGAACTTTGAACCATCTACAAGTGGCGGGTATTCTAAAATAAAAGGTTTTGCTAAGTTTGATACTACAGTTTTACCGGGGTCAGGTGATGTTTTACTTACTAAGGTATTAGGTCTTAACTTTGTTTTAGCGGCTAGGGCTGATGGTGGTGTTACTAAATACTACGAAAGTCAAGGAAGTGGGTGGACTTTAAGAGGAACCGCTGCTTCTTTAGGCCAAAGAGTTCGTTTTGTTGATGTTGTGTTAAGTGGTAAAAAGAAAACTATATTAGTGGATGGAGTTAACTTTCCAGCTATTTATAATGACACTGATGACACCTTTACTTTTTTGTCAGCCTCTAACTCTCCAGACATAGCTGCATCATCAGATGTAGAGTTCTTTAAAAATCACTTTTTCTTTGCTAGTGGTGCTAACCTTGTATTCAGCGCACCCTTTGATGAGACGGACTTTTCTGCAGCTAATGGTGCTGGTAACCTCTCTCTAGGATCTGAAATAGAAGGATTAAAAGTATTTAGGGATCAACTTATAATTTTTACTAAAAGGTCTATACATAAGCTCGTCGGTAACAGTATTTCAGATTTTAATTTATCCCCTATAACACTAGATATTGGTTGTACTGCAAAAGAGACTATTCAAGAGGTTGGTGGAGATATTATGTACCTATCCTCTGATGGTATTAGATTATTATCTGCTACTGATAGAATTGGTGATTTTGGTTTAGCTGTTGCATCTTCTCCTATTAAAAAAGATACAGAGTATTTTCTAAAGCTTGCCAATAGTTTTTCCTCTTTAGTTATAAGGGAAAAAGCCCAGTATAGAATATTTGGTTATAACGCATCTACTCCCTCAGATTTATCACCCGGATTACTCGCAACAAAGTTTTCCGCTCAAGGTGCAGACTCTATAGCTTGGGCTACATTAAAGGGGATGAAGGTAAACGTATCTGACAGTTTAATTACTGGAAACTCTGAAACTATTGTGTTTGGTAATGACTCAGGCTACGTTTATAAAATGGAGTTTGGATCTAATTTTGACTCTGAAAACATAAGGTGTGTTTATGAGTCTCCTTATATGCCTATTCAAGATCCTCAAATAAGAAAGACTTTTTACAGAGTTACCACCTATGTAGAACCAACAGCTACATTTAGTTTAGATATAAACTTATCATACGATTTTGCTGGTCAAGGAAAAGGTACTACGATTGACCCCCCTACAAGCACTCTTGTAAGTGCGGCGGGTGCAGTATCTTTATATGGCGCTCCGACTTCTATTTACAATACATCTACTTATGGAAGTTTTGCTGATAGGGTGTATGAAACATTTGCACTAGGTAGTGGTAAGACGGTTTCCATTAGGTATGAAGATGACTCTACTAACCCAACATTCAAATTAGACACTGCAGTGTTAGAATTTAGAACTAACGAAAGACAGTAAGGACAAACTAAAATGGCAGGATATACAAGACAAGATACTACAGGTCAGATAGCTAATGGTGAAGCTATTGATGCTGATGACATTAACGCTGAGTTTAATGCTGTTCAAACTGCTTTCACTGGTGCATCTGGTCATAATCACGATCCTAGTTTATCTGACTCAGGAGCGCCCATTGAGAAGGTTGGCCCTGCAGGACAAATTACGGTAAACTCAACTCAAGTATTGCCTAATGGTGATAACACTATAGATCTTGGTGGTTCAGCGTCTAGTGCCAGATTTAAAAACGGTTACTTTGGAACAAAAGTCTCAGCGGCTACTCTTGATGGGGATACTGTAGTAGCTGGTAGTAGTGGTTATATGACCCTTACAGATAATGAGTTAGATGTTTCATCAGGTAACCTTCTTGTAGATGTTGCTGGGGATATGACATTAGATGTAGCTGGTGGTAACATTCTTTTAAAAGATGCAGGAGTTGACTTTGGTAGTCTAAACAATGTATCTGGTAATATGACTATCAGATCTGGTACTACAGATGCAGTTGTTTTTAGTGGCGCTGATGCTGACTTTCAAGGTACTCTAGATGTAACAAATGATGCAACTTTAGATAGTGATTTAACTGTTGTTGGTAACGTATCTTTTAGCAATGCTACTGATAATGGTTCGTTTACTGTAACACCCCCTTCTACTTTTACAGGTACAGTGACAGGTAATGGTGGTTTCTCAGGATTACTAACAGGTAACGTAAACGGTGACGTATTAGCTACAGATGGAACTGTAGTTCTTCAGAATGGTACTGATGGGTCAGATGCTGCACTAACTGGTACAGTCTCAAGTCTATCTAATCACGACACCGATAATTTATCGGAAGGCTCTAGTAATCTTTACTACACATCTACTAGAGCAGATAGCGCAGCAAAAGGTGCTATATCTGTTACAGATAATGGCGGTGACGGTTCTCTAGCTTACAACAGTAGTACAGGTGTTATTACTTACACAGGGCCAAGTGCTACAGATACTAGAGCGCATTTCAGTGGTGGAACTGGTGTATCTATTACTGATGGAGAGGTTGCGATTGGTCAGGCAGTAGGTACAAGTGATAACGTTCAATTTAATAATCTCACAGTAGACGGTGATCTTACTGTAGGTGGTACTACAACAACAGTAAATAGTACAACTGTAACTGTAGATGATCCCATTTTTACATTAGGTGGCGATACCGCACCTAATGCAGATGATAACAAAGATCGCGGTATTGAGTTTCGATGGCATAATGGAACCGCTGCTAAACTAGGTTTCTTTGGTTTTGATGACAGCACTGGTAAGTTTACCTTTATACCTGAAGCAACAAACAGTAGTGAAGTTTTTACTGGCACTGCAGGTACTGTTGTCGCCTCTACTTTTGAAGGTAACGTAGCTGGGCAAAGTATGACTAGCTCTACTGATATAACATTAGACGCTGATAGCGGTAACTTTTATTTTGCAGATGATGGCAATACAAAATTAACATTCGTTGTTGATGGTGGTAGTGGTCAAACAATTAGTTCAACTAACGGTCTTGTAATACAAGGTGGAAACGCTAGTAACGAGTCACTTACTTTAACAACTTCTGGTAGGATGAACTTAAATGCCTCTGGAGCAGCATTTGGTAATCAAGCGGGGATAGCCTTACAAGGCACTGGCACTCAAAGGGGTGTTATTGACCTTAGCAATACAGAACAAATAGGTTTTAGGGTAGGTACAGGAAGTACACCTAGCGAAGAACTTAGACTTACAACAGATGGCGTAGGTGTACTTGGTGGATTACGTGTTGGTGATACAACCGCTCCTACTGATAATGATATAGACGCTGTAGGTGATATAAGTGCAGGGGGATCCTTTAAACTTACAGATGGCGCTTCAGACTGGTCGTTTGCGGTAGATTCAAGTAATAACCTTGTTATTAAGTATGGTACTGATACTGTATTTAAACTAACCACTACAGGCGCTCTTACTGTACAAAATAATATAACTGCTTATGGCAATCCTTAAAGGACTAAGTAATGGCATTACCTTCATCAGGAGCTATCTCTCTTAATCAGATGCACGTAGAGGCAGCTGGGTCAGGTGTAAGTGGAACTACTGTTTCGCTTAATGATTCTGATATAAGAGGTTTAATTGGTAAAGGTTCTGCAACAGATATGAACTTTGCTGAGTGGTATGGCAGTGACTCAGTTGAGACTGTTTCCTACGATCTTATCGGTGGTGGAGGCGGCGGCGGTAGCGGTATGAATAACGGCGCTGGTACTGGTGGTGAAGTTGATGGTGGTGATGGCGGTCACAGTAGTTTTACTATTAGTCACTCAGGAGCTACTATTTTAGGAAGAACCTCTCTTGGAGGTACGGGTGGCGCTGCAAGCTCTCTCGACCATAGCGCTGATAGTAGTGGTGAGGCTAGTGCATTTGGTGCTGGTGGCGCTGACTCCAATAAGCAACAAAACGGATTTGCTGCTCCATCTACATCGTATGGCGCTGGTGGAGGCGGCGGCGGTGGTCGTAGACAAACAAACGCCTTCGGTCAAGTATACAACACAGACCCAAGCGGTGCTGGGGGTAGTGCTGCAGACAGAAACCAAGGTACTTCTTCAGTTAACATCTATACAGGATCAGTGTTGTCCATTATAGTAGGAGCTAAAGGTATTGGTGGTGTTGATCCCAACGGTGGTACAACTGGTGGTAATGGTGCTACTGGGAGAGTTTCTATTACTGTAGGTGGGTCAACTTACACTTATACTAGCCCCGGAACATATGCGGTATATCTATAATGGACAACCTTACACCAGAAAAATTAGAAGAAATGCTTGACAGAGCCGCTAAAAAGGGTGCTAAACAAGCTCTGTGTGATTTAGGTTTATCTGATATGGATGCAGCTACTGACATTAAAGAGTTACGTAGTTTGCTGGACTCTTGGAGAGACACAAAGAAAAGTATTTGGAAAACTTTAGTACAATTAGGAACAGTTGCAGTACTGACATTCATAGCTACTGCCGTATGGATGCAAGTAGGCAAGTAAGGAAAAGATAGATGGCAAAACGTTTCTTAGGATTTACACCAGAGCAGAGAGGCAAGATTGTGCCTGAGTTAGCTGGTATGCAAGAAGATGAACAGCGTAGAGTTATTGCATCTAACCCTGCTTATCAAGCTAAACTAGGTAATGCTACAGAGCAAGCTATGCGTGTTTTAAATCCTCAACCAGTTAAAGCTAATAATGGTATGTATGTGAAAGGTTTCAATGAGGGTGGACAAGCTAAACTGGATGCTGCACAGAAACGTGTAGCTGATGCTCAAGAAGCTTTACAGGCCGCTAGAGATGCTCAAGCAGCTAACCCAGAAGATGATTCTCTAGTTAAGAGAGTTACGGATGCAGAGGCTACACTATCAAGAGCGCAAGAGGCTTTGCAAAGCGCTCAAACTTCATTTAAAACTACTGAGATGCCTTCTAATGTAGAGATGACATCTGCAGCTATAAATGATCCTGAGTCTTTAACTACTAAGACAGAAGTAGAGAAGATTACTACAGATGATAAACAAACCATTGCTGAAGGTACTGGTGAGGTTGGCGATGCTGAGAAAGCAACTGCAACAACTGCAGAAACAGCGGAAGCAGTAACACCACCAGAAAAGAAACCTGCACCTACTGTTGAAGCTACTACAGTCACAGACGAGGTTCAAAAAACCTTAGACTCATTAACTGCAGCAACTGGTCTACCTAGTGATGAGGCTCTAGCCAAAGCTGCGACTATGAACCCTGATGAGTTAGCTCAATTAGGTTTAACTGCAGCACAGATTACAGCCGCACAAACAGTTAAAGCACCCGATAAGCGTAAGGTAGAAGAAGGTGAGATGATCTCAGGATCTTCTGTCGATATGGAGCGTGTAAAGGAAGAGACAAGCTTTGAGGCGGCTACAGGCGCACCATCTTCTGACGCCACAGTTCAAGGCCAGTTAAGCGGTCTTATGGAAGACTTTGAAGGTAAGAATCCACCAGCTTGGGCTGCAGGGGCTATGAGAGCGGCATCAGCGGCACTAGCGGCTAGGGGTCTTAGCTCCTCTAGTATGGCTGGTCAGGCTATTGTACAGGCGGCAATGGAGAGTGCTATCCCTATTGCTACTCAGGACGCTAAGACTGCAGCAAGCTTTGAGTTACAGAACTTATCTAATAAACAACAGTCTGCTATGTTTGCTGCACAGCAACGCGCACAGTTTCTTAACTTAGAGTTTAATCAAGAGTTTCAGACTCGTGTAGCTAATGCAGCTAAGATTAGTGAAATAGCTAATATGAACTTTACTGCAGAGCAACAGATTGCTTTGGAGAATGCCCGTTTAGCTCAGTCAGTAGACCTAGCTAACTTAGATGCCGCTAATGCTAAGGTACTGTCTGATGCTGCAGCAATGACTCAGATGGACACAGCTAATTTAAACAACCGTCAACAGGCGGCTATTCAGCAAGCTAACGCATTCCTACAGATGGATATGCAGAACTTAGAAAATGAGCAACAGACTAATGTGTTTAAGGCTCAACAACGTGCTAATGCTTTGTTGTCTGACCAAGCAGCTGAGAATGCGGCTAAACAGTTTAACGCATCTAATCAGATACAGGTTGACCAGTTCTATGATAATCTAAGTTCATCACTTAGTATGTTTAACTCTGAACAAGCTAATGCTCAGAATAGATTTAATGCTGGTGAAACAAACGCTATTGAGCAATTCAATAAGAAGATGGTAGATGAGCGTGAAAGATTTAATGCTAGTAACCAGCTTATAATTGAGCAAGCTAATGCGGCGTGGTATCAAACAGTTGCCACTATAGATACTGCAGCAACCAATGAAGCTAATCGTGCGGATGCGGCGGCTGCAACTAATATGACAGCCCTAGCATTTAGTGCTATGATGCAAGAGACTAGGGATATGATGAGCTATGCTTGGCAGTCTGCTAACAATGATGCCGATAGAGCAACCCAGCTTGCTATTGCTCAACTATCCTCAGATGATGCTAAACAGGCGGCAAGTGCTGCTAAATCTTCTGGCTTCTGGGGCGCTCTTGGTAACTTTGGCAGTGCCGTTGTCGAGGGTTACTTGGCTGGAAGAAATAAATAAGGATAACATAATGAGCGAAGTACAATTTTCCTTTGATGCCCTAAGCTTTCTGCAAGAAGTTCTTCCAGAGCCAGAAGAGTCTACGCCCACAGATTCCATAATCCGTAGACCTACAGAGCCTAAACCTGTAGAAGCTAAGGATGAAACTCAAACAATGCTACAAGACTTTGCTCGACTACAGGCTGATCAGTATGACTTGAAGAGTATGAAGAAAGCTCCACCTGTAAAGTCTAACTTTATCCAAGAGTACTTAGATAGTTTAGATATGTTCTACAAAGATGAACAGATGAACGAAGCTATCAATAGCGCTCTGATGGAAGCTACTAGACCCCCTATAGGGCAACTGTCAGAGACAGCTAGGACTGCTATGTTTAGTAGTTCTGATATGCGAGGTACTGAATTAGCTATGATGAACAACGCTAGGGAAGCTCAGGATGTATTTCAGCCTATGATCACACCTGTTTCTAGAGGTGAACAGCCAGAGATGGCAGACAGCCCAGCGCTTGTTGATACACCTAGTATAGATGCTCGTAGTAATGAGATGCTAGATAAGCCAGTGGAGCAACCTGTAGGTATTATGGCTAGACCTGACCCACAGTTTAACCCTATAGATAAAGCTATTGAAGAAAAGACTTCAAACTTCTATTTAAAGATAGGTGAAAATGCTGAGTCAGATCACGGTTCTACACCAGTAGCCACTAACGATGCTTCAGAGAAAAACAAACCTTTAGCACAAAGATCTAAGGATATAGGTTTTGGGCACAAGATTAAAAGCAGTGAGGATGCCTCTGGAGAAATACACGGGGTAAAGTTTAAAAATGAAGACGGTACTTACATTCCTCTTACTGAAGAGCAAAAAGTCTTTATCTTAAATAAGGATATGGAAGTTCAGTTAGACTTAGCTAGAAGAACTGGTTGGGATGCTAAGTTAAAAAAGTTAGGGATATCTTGGGATGACCTTGACTATAAATATCAAAACGCTTTAACATCTTTAGCTTATAACGCTAAAAATGCTGGTAGAAAGTGGACGGCTGTATTAAAGGCCGCAAAAGATAAAGATCCAATAGCCTTCGCAAAAGAAATGAGAAGGAAGGATAATAAAAAGTATACCTCTGGTATGGATAACCGTGTTGCTAAAGAGTTATACTACGCTGGTATCATAAGCAACTTAGATGAAGTTTCTTCTGTTTTACCTTTAGCTAATGCAACAGT
>Ga0075463_10000574_pt1 | contig 11867 bp, 28 predicted proteins | sample DEB08_DNA_14_FD_77579 | JGI IMG/M metagenome (GOLD analysis project Ga0075463, IMG submission 77579) | Aqueous microbial communities from the Delaware River and Bay under freshwater to marine salinity gradient to study organic matter... | ecosystem: Environmental > Aquatic > Marine > Coastal ...
ACGAGGTCCAGTTGCATCTGTAGCAGTGCAGAACAACAACACCAGCGTTCAGACCTCTCCTCTGATGACTAGACCTCCCCAATCAGGCGCAATCCCTGGAGTTTGATATAAAAAGGGGGCGGACCATGGAAAGTCCGCCCCCCATTCGGTCAACAGTTGACGACCTAATATCAAGATTCGTCCGCTAGCTTCTTGAAGTAAGACAGCGCGTCATCCTCGTCATCACCACTATCAACCTCCTTCTCCTCCACTACGGGACTGACTGGAGCGGATGGGGATCCGAACTGCTCCCGCTTGGTATCACGGACCACTCGGTCGATGTCCTCAGCGGATTCAGCAACATCACCACCCCGTGCACCACCAGTAAGAACACGGTCGAGCTTCTCCTTCAACTCGCCGTAGGGCTTGAACTGGTCGGGAGCAATGAACTCCTGCAGCTTGTACTGCTTGCCCCAAATCTCTTCCAGAACGGAATCGTCATCCGACAGAGCGGAGGGGTCGGCGAACTCGCTCTTGTCGTAGTTCGTGAACCCAGCGACCTTGCGGATCTTCAACTTGAAGTTCGCACCCTTCCAGAAATCGAACGGGTTGACCGCTTCTTCATCCGAGAACTCGGGCTGAAGTGATTCCATCACCTTGTCGAAGATCTTCTTACCGAACTTGTAGAGGAACACCTTGCCCTCATTAGCAGGGTTCTTCGGATCTTCAACGACCATGATGTTGGAGATGTACTGGAGTCGTCGCTTGCGACTACGGGCAATATCCTTATCGGCTTCGTTCCCGCTGTTCCAGAGTTCGCTGTTCGCCTCGCAGAGAGGACACTTTCCGCCGATCGTGGTCGGGCAGTTCTCGATGAACCAACCGCCCTTGCCCTTGAATCCGTGATTGAAAATACGGACCCATGGGGTATCCTCGCCCTCGACGGGAGGGAGGAACCGAATCACGGCATAACCGTTATCCGACTTATCCATTTCAGGCTTCCAGAACCGATCATCCTTGTACGAGGTCTTCTCGGCTGTCTGGATCTTCTGCAGCTCCGCAACGATCGCGTCGGTACGTCCTGCATTCTTCTTCATTGAACTAAAACTCATGGTTGTCTCCTTTGTATTGTATGTGACAGAGTTTCGTATAGAACTATTTTATCAGTGAGGCTGGCAGCAGTCAATGGGTCAACCAAAGGGCAGCTGGGCCTCGGACGGCAGGAGATTGATGTCCTGACCTTCCTTTTTGATCTTTTCCTTGATCGGCTCGCTGATCAGACGAGCAGCCATAAATGGCTCGATCTTCTTGCTATCGCAGGTATGAAGGACGGCATCGATGTAATTATCGTATACCCCTTCTCTTACTAGTCCTTCCACTGCTCGGCAAAACAACTTGCTTTCTTCAACCATATAGAGGATTCCTTTCCTTGGACCTTCTTATATATAAGTTTAGAGATATTCCTGTCAACTATGCATGAGGAAGCCTAATGTCTATCACTAACGATAACGTACAAATTTCATCTTCCATCCCATCTGGTGCCACCATCGGCACGGATGTAGTGGGGGCAGAGCAAGTCCATATTCAGCAAGTCAAGATCAACACTGGTGCAGACGGGGTGGACAAACTCCTTTCTGATGCAGACCCCATCAAGATTGTTCCAAGTCCACATCAAGACTTCCAGAACCTGTTCTTCCAAGTAGCTGGATCTACTGATGGTACTACCCCAGTCGATGTGAACATTGCTGGTGGAGCAGCACTAACTGTAGCTGGGATCACCATCTCTGGTGGCACCCTAGACCGCATCCAAGAAGGTGTATCAGCAGACATCCGAACAGTCGCTGGTGGAATCTCCATTGGTGTTGCTACCTTGGGAGCAGAGACAGTCACCGTCGATGGTACTGTCGGACTCGGCGCTGGCACCAACAACATCGGTGACGTCGACGTCCTAACCGTCGCGATCCCCGCTGGTACTGGAATCACCACTGCCGTAGAAGAAGCTAATGACACCAGTTCCCCCCTCCCAGGCAACCAGTTCGAGACTGGTTTCAGAATCACCAACTTCGGACCCAACACAGCATATGTCTTCCCAGGCACTGCTACTACCGCCAATGGATACCCCATTGGTAAGTTCGACTCCATCTTTATTGAAGCAACTGGTGCAGGTAGCATGCAGGCAATCTGTGCTTCGGGAGAGACTGCGGACCTTAGAATTATTGGAAGCTGACTTTGAGCAGAGCAAGACATAGACTCGCAAGAAGGCAGGATGCCGTAGTCAACGAGCCTACCCAGGCCACGACTAGGACGTTCACTGCTTATATCGATGCTGATACCTGTGTGAGACACGTCCAAGATGATGGATTCTTTAGCGATGTAGAGAACTTCGGTGGGACCGCAGACGGTCATACTGGTAGAACATCCGATGCATTCCATGCTTCTTGGTACCTGCAGCAGTTCCAATCCAGATTCGATGATAGAGTGAATCTGAGAGAGCAGGTAGGATTCCTAAGAACAGGTGCTATTCTGGCGGCGGGGACCGACTTGCTCGGCAGCATGACCCCAGACAATGCCAATACCAACCCCAACAGAGTACACTGGCCTTGGACCTTTAACGGTGCCGCCGACATCGACGGTTCAACACAAGATGGGTGGTTAGAATCAACCGCTTCTAGAGTGTACATGGTTTGTAACTTGAACAACTATGGCGATGAGGTCGACGGCAGAACGGTTATCCCGATGGCGGCAGGAGATCAAGTTCTAAGTGCCACCCTAAAGATGACCATTCAAGACAAGTTATTCCATCAGTCAACGGGTACTCCGTGGGGAGAAATTGATGATAGTCTGGAAGGTGACAAGGAATATTGCGTTTACAAGTGTGTAAAGGGAATCTCTACTGGTAACCTCGCTGACGTCACGTGGTTCGGATTCTCTGGTGGCACGGCAGATTGCACGGATTTCTGGGACACGCCTGGCGGAAGTCATGTCGGTAATGATATTACCACCTTGGGAATTACCTCATGCCAGAATATCACACCGAATGGGGGCTCTCCAGGCGGCGGAGGCGGTGCTGGTGGAGGTGGTGGAGGTGACATAGGCATCGGTGGCGGTGGTAGAGGTGGTGGTGTCGACCTCCCAGGTGAAAATCCTACGGTTGAATGGGATATCACCCACATTGTACAAGATGCGTTAGATAACGAAAGCAACGTTCTAAGGCTTGCCCTGTATGGAGAAAATGATACCGACACTTCTGCAGTGGGCATTTCAGTCACTGTAGGATCAAGCCCTGGTCAACCATACGTAGTACCTAAGTACCTCTTTGCCAATAATGCTGTAGATTTCCTAAGTAGAGAAAGCAACGCAGCACTGGAATTCTTGCCACAGGTTGAAATCACGTTCATTGATCGGACGTAATCAACTCGTCAAAATACAAATCAATCTTTTCCTTGAGGACCCCTACGTAATTGATGGGGTCCTCAACGTATTCCTGAATCTCACCGTAGTCGGTGGTGATCAGAATGGCGATTTGCCTGATGGGGATGCCTGTCTGCTCCTGCCACATGATGGCGTAGGCAGTGGCCTGGCAGAAGTAATCCTCGATCTGGTCCTTGCTCTTCAACCTCTTGCTGGTCTTGAAATCGATGATGGATGGGACACCTTTGTACTCGCCCACGCAGTCCACCCTACCCGCCAGCATAAGGGTATCAGACCACAACGCAGCCTCTTGCATGTAAATGTTGTCGATGTTGTGTAGGAGAGGCTTCAAGGCGTGGAACTGCTCCAAGGCCCTGTAGTGCTCCTTGCAATCGATCTTCTCATTATTCAGGTAGTCCTCAACAAGCTCATGGACCTTGGTACCCTTGGCGAGGATCCGCTTGCTTTCCTCTGCATTGTTCTTCCTCCACTCCTTGAAGAACTCTCTCTTAGCATGCCCAACGACGGTAGTCACAGAGGGGTATTTGATACCCTTCGGAGTCTCGTAGAACCGCGACCCGTCCTCTTGGGTGACCGCGTTCAGGTCAACTATTTCGAAAATATCTTCTAGATGGGTGAAGGTCTTCTCGGTCACAAAGATCTCTCTAGATGAAACGCCCCATCATGTTGGGCATACCAGTTGATCTTATAATCGATCTTGTGCTTGGAACTGGACTCTCGGAGCAGGCTAAGGGCCTGGAGGGTACCATCCAAATCCGCTCTGGACTGCTCAATCCTATCCAGCTGGTATTCGTCAATGGAACCATTCCTCTCGGTGATCCTCTTGATCTGCTCTTCTCTGTTGATGTGAAGGCAACTAACGTAGACCACAACGTCGGTCTTGTGCGACCAGGTGGTAAGGTACCGATGGGTTACCATCAGCTGCTTGCTATTCCTAGGCAGCCCATCGGTCACTACTGGGGTATCGAATTCGCGTCCCACCTTACAACAATGCTTGAACATGGAATAGACCAGCGGATTAGCGAAGGACCAAACGTTCTTCTCCGCCTGCTTCTTCTTCAGACAGGAGAACGTGGACCTAAGGACTTCGCCCACATTGAATATAATATTGTCGTCCTTAGGGAATTCCTTCGAGATGAAAGTGGACTTCCCACTGCCAGCTTGTCCAAGCACGTAGTTGATAATCATGATGTGAACAATTCTGCCTGCTTGCTGAGGATGTCAGTGCTGTTCGTTTCAATCATATCATGGAGATCGGCACCAGTTCCTAGAAGACGGAGGTCACACCCGTACTCGTTCAGAACGGAAGCGACGTCCCGAATGGCGATCGCTCGCTCTTCCTCGTCAGCATAGTAGTTGACGAAGTTCAGGAATGCCGTGTCGGGTCGAACGAACTGACAGAACTTACGGGTCTGGGTGTTGCTGAAGGTGAAGACTCGACGAACCCGCTGGGTGACCGTGGTCTTCTCTTCGACCTCTACACCGCTCTTCTCAGAGATGTAGGTCCAGTCCAGTTCTGTCTGGTCATCGTAGTAAGGACCAGACGTGTTCTCAGTAGAACCGACCCTGATCGGGAAGATCCGCAGACTGGCGATGATCTCACCCACGTCCTTGTGAGAACAACCAGCGTTGTCCATCATCCGACCGATCAGGCAGTCACGACTGGTGACATGGGGGTAGGCATGACCGCAGTTGAGACTGAGATCGAATCCCTGACTTCCCTCGGAGAGAGCAGTCTGCCCGTTAGAGATCGCGTTATGCAGGATCTCATGGGTGTCCCGAACGTAAGGCTCGAGGATCTTGCTATCACGAGCGAGATTCGCCTCTCCTCGTCGCCACATCTTCTTGGTGTAAGCAGAGCAAGAACCCTGACCAGTGGATGCCATCTGAGTAACGATTTCTGCTTCGTTAGCCTTGTCACCGCCAGTAACGACACATGCCAGCGGGTGAATGTACACCTCTGGGTAGTGACCCAGTTCGTTCTTGATCATGTTCATCTCGTACTGGAACTGTTCCTCACCCAGAACTGCCTGAGGACCGATCAGACTGACCATCCCATTAAACAGCGTGCTGGTAGGAAGTGCCTTCAGGATGAAGTCTTTGCCATCCTTGGTGAAGGTATGTCCTGCGTTGGGCATATTATCGGAGATCCCGATGTCGATGCCGCCCTTGTGGTAGAGGTACCCAGCAAGCTTGCCCTTGCCCGTGCTACCCCACTGTCCATCAATCAAAAAATTCACTTTACCATTTCGAATCACTTTGTTATCTCCATTTTGTAAGTGATGAGTGCCGATGCTTTTATCTATCAGTCCGCACCTTCTGCGTCAAGATTCGCCTTATGCTGCAGACCTGGGGCGCCGTCGCTGTCTTTGGTCGTCTGCTTGATTTCTTCGATCTTATTCTTGATGGGGATTCCTCTCCAATCAGTGGGCACATCTGGTACGTCTAGACCGAACATATCTGCCGAGTTGTTTGCTGGTTTCTTTTCGCTCATTCAGTTCCTTTCAACTGAGGTATTTGTCTCGTAGTTTCTTGGCAGCGGGAGTGTACTTCACCTCTGGTGCCGATGTCATTCTCTTAACTGCGTCCTGCCAACCACCTTGGTTGTGAGGACGATCGATCTTGAAGTTGGAGTCCATCTTCATGGCAGGTGCCTGCGTATACGAACGATAGACGGTCTTCTTCTTTTTACAATGGGGACAGGCTTTCCGCTCTGGTTTCTCGCAGTCCGCCATTTTCAACCACTCGGACCAGTGCTCTTCACAGGCACGACAGGCAAAATCATACTTTGGCATTTGGGATCAACTCCTCTATAGAGACAATGAACTCAGAAGGGATCTTTTCCAAGGCACCAGAGATGTCGGGTCCAACGGTAGAAACCAACGAAATATGCTTATCACCATGAAACAGGACATGCCCCACCGAAACGATGGTGGGGCATGGTTCTTTCGCTTTCCTCTTCTGCTCTTTTAGACAGTTCCACCCAGTCTCGCCTACCTCTTCGGCATCGATCCAAGTAACACGAACGATGGGCAATTCTTTTTTGGTGGTCATATTGTATTTATACCGTCATCAGTTCACTATGATGGTGATGACGACCCAATACAGGACCATCTGCCAGACCCCCACCAGCAACCAGTCCTTATAGAGGGGCTTCTTCTGGGTCATCAACAATCCAGACATACTCATCACCACGAATCTCACTCTCGCATGTTTGATACCAAATGTCGGGTTCTACCTCGACACTTCTCTGGCAGTTCATTGGAGTGTATCGTGGAGGACATGCGACGACTTCGGGAGAAGTCACATGGAAGACGATTTCTTCCTCAATGACATCCTGCCCGAAGATCGACGACGCGATGAGAAACGGTGCAAGCAGTCTCATTCCAAACCCAACTCCTGATCGAGTTCCGACAACTTATCCAGAGACTCTTCCTGAATCATTTCGAGACAACCATTCACCCACTCTTGGTTGAACGTCTTTCTTCTGTTCGAGCATCTTGATTACATTATCTGCAAGTTGGTCGTGATCATTCATCATCATTGTTTTCCTTTGGATATTGAAATCTGTTAGGATATTTGTTTTTTATAGCAGGTGAATCATATTTGATTGCACATTCTAATTGTCTAATGTAAGTGTATATTGATTTTGAAACACTAAAATGTTGCAATTCTCTCGTATCTTCATTATAGCAATTGATTTTATATCTTGTATCAGTCATCATGATTCTTCCAACGGACGGGGCGGGATTCGAACCCGCGATGGATCGTTCGACCCATGCTGGTTTAGCAAACCAGTGCATTCAACCACTCTGCCACCCGTCCAAATCTCATCGTGCCCTCGCGTACTCACGGTTCAGTCGCCGAACATTCTCCTTGCCCTTGGCAATGAAAACTTCTCCCGCAGTCTTGTGGTTGTAGATCATGCGTGCCACCACTGGTGCTGCATGCTTGTCTGCACAGTTGACACAATATTCGGTATCGGGGAGTGCTTCAAGTCGAGCGGGGGAGATCGCGATGCCACAATCATTGCAAATCATTTCGTTTCCTCTTATGGGAGCGGTCTGGGACGACACCAGTTCTGGTGTCTATGAGAGAGATCGGTCAAGTAGTGCCGATTTTTGCGGAGTCGAGTCAGATACAGCCTACGACGGCGGGAACACAGGAGTCGTTTCATTCAGGTAATTCTCGAATGGGGTGGTGTTGAAAAGCATATTTATACACTCTCACCTTTCCGCTTTTTGTACTGCTTGGGAGATTCCCACAACCGCTGGTCACCCATCAGTTGCTTCTTCACGATCCACACGATGCATGCCATACTGAAACCAGCAAGACACATGCCGTATCCGACGGGGATGATCTCCGCCACCATGACGACTCCTAGGAACATGTTCACAGTGGTCATGATAATAAGACCCGTCATTGCGTACTGCTGCTCGATCATGGTAGGTCGATTTCTCCAACGTTGTGGACCACGGTTCCTTCTCTGAACATGATCCAAGTCTTGCCGTTCTCGTCTTCCCACTCCCAGATCCCTCTAACTGGCATGGGGTCATCAATTCGCTGCAACCACAACTCGCGGGTCGCCTGATCTCTGATTCTTGCCTCATCCAGTCTCTTCTCCGTGTCGTCCCATCGGAAGTACAGAGTGAGAGAGATCATGATAGAGATCAGCGAAATCGCCACCAGCAGTTCAAGGGTGCTGAACGCTCTCATTCTGGCACCTCCTCGCCATATCCACTGACAATGCAACGTGCTGCGATACGGTGTACTTCGTCTGCGATGACTTGCTCAACGCTCTTGTTCTGACCTACTGCAAAATTGGACAGTGCTTCCAACTCGTTCTCGGTCACTTCAATATTGGGGTTCAAAAATGGCATCAGGGAATGATCCTCACAAAATCTGGTCCCCACAGATAGTTCGTCATGGTGGGGTATCCGTATACGTCTGGGTAGGCGACTCGACCTTCGAATCCACACACCCCGCATTTTCCTTCGGTGTATCTGGTCCTCTCTCGCTGCTCTTTCGAGGGCTGGTAATCCCACCGAGACTTGATGTAGTTCCAAGTCCCAGTGAAACGTGCACCATATAGACCGCACTCATCACAGAACTGCTTGATGGGGTACCGTCTACCGTACCCTTCTTCCAACTGCCGATTCACTTGTGCCAGCTCCTGAATTCGTCATTCGCGGCATTCGCTTCGTCCTTGGCATACCATTCTGCAAAGATGATGCGGGATTCTTCGTCGGGATCTTCACCGCGAGCACGGTCCTCTACGAGATCCTGCCCTTCCTTGGACACCCACGCATCGAACTCGTCGGTCCAGCGGGGATTGTCGCCAAGGTCCTTGCCAGTGATGAAGCACGTTTTGGTGTAGTCTGTCATGGTTCCCATTCTATCAGAAAGGCTGGTAGATGTCAATGGGTCTTGGGCTTGTGATACCCATGCTTGAGGAAGAAATCGAATTCCTCCTCAGCCCCCTGCATAACCTTGTCTGTGAAAGGCTTGTCTGGATCAATCCACCCAGCGGAATCAACGATCTGGGCAGTGATCGGGTAAATCCTGTTGCTGCTGCCTTCAACGTCGTCCAGGACCCAGTAGTCGCCAGTGCTTCCGTGGAAGATCCTCTTGCGAGTAGCTCTATACGTCTCTGTGACGTGTCCCTCGCTGTCCAACACATGGAAAGTTCGCTTGTTCATGATTCCACCAGCCATTTCCCTCGCTTAATCACGCGAGTCTCTTGAATCGCATTCCCTCTTGCATGCATCTTACGCTGCTTGGTGATGCCCTTGCCGTATGCCGTCTCAGGGATGCCTCTGTGTGCTCGAACCGCCGCACCCTCTCGTTCCGCTTCCAGATCGAACTGGTCCAGATGTCGCTTTCGTTTAGCCTTGCTCAACTTCGATCTCCACGATTTCCCAAATCAATTCGCCTGTCTCGGCAAGCGTCTCCGCGTTCTTTGCCACTAGACGTTGCTCGATCAGTTGCTTGTCCGTGTTCCACTCTGCCCTGTCGAATCGGTTCTTGTCCCATTCCTTGCAGAACGTGTGTTTCATGACCAACCCGTATACTACCAATGCTTGTGGTCCTCTCGGTTGGGATGCTCTGCTTCCTGTGCCGCAAAAAACACCTGCCCAAAGAACAGCACCGCAGAGAGTGTAGCCCATGACAGGCAGAAGATCTCGGTGCCCATGAACTCATACAACCAAGTAAAGGCTAGAGTGAGAAGGTAGGAGGCGACGAACACAAAGATCGTCGCAAATGCAAGAACTATCCAATTAGCTGTCTTCATCGTTCGTTCTTCCTGGGGAGATTGATGAGGGTGAAAAAGATCGAGAGTCCGATCAACCAGAGATAAACGGGGTCAATGTACATTGAGTCTCTCCTTGCTGATCTTCTGAGCAGTTTCCTTCTGCTCGCTGAGGAAGGTGTCCCAATCGTCGCCGATCGTGTTGCGGTAGAGTTCGCACGCGACCTGCTCGGAAATGATGTCGAAGCCTCTGCCATCCCAGATCTCGATGCCAAAGTAGATGGTCCGCCGACCGTTGGCGGCGATGGTGAAGTCGGTACCGACCACGAGATTCATGTTCCCGTACATGGGGTGCCGCATGAACTCGACCACACCGTGCGTGCTGGTCTTGATGTCGACGTCACCCGTCCACCCGTCGGACCACTGTCCGCTGCCGTCTTCGTTTTCAATCCAATGTGCCGTCATTTGCTGTCTGCCTTCTGAACCATGCGGAGAATGAGGATGCCAATTGCCATGTAGATCAAGAAACTCACCATCCTTCGTTGCTGTCGTGACGGGACACGGCGTCCCAAGTCGGTTCGATCGGATCCCATCCGCCGTCGTAGTCGTCGTCATTCGATTCCGTGGAATCGTACTTCTTCGTCTCACGCTGCACGCAGTCGTCGAGGTAGTCGCCGAGTTCTTCCTTCGTGGTGATCCCGTACTCAGCCCAGTGCTTGAGGTCTTGGGTCAACATGAACCCGCCGTTCGCCTTGGCGTTGAGATCGATGATGTAGTCCAGAAGTTCCCGTGCTTCGGGCGTGAAAAATGCCATATCAGTCCCCAATCTTGAATTCATCGAGGTCACCCTCTTCCAGCTCATCACACTCATCGTAGAGGTTCGAGAGTTTCGTCTCCTGATCCCAGTAACAATTCATGTAGTTCTCGCGTGCCTTTTCGATCGCTTCTTCTCGGGTCATATCAGCAGTTCTCCCTCGAGGTCGGGTTCAGTTCGTGGTGAGTCGCCCAAGCAGAGGCGATCGAGTCGTCTGGATCATCGGCGGCGAAGATGTCGGCGACAATACCTTCATCCGTGGCGGTAATCAGCACGGATCCAATTCCCTCGATTTCAACGGTGATCCCACCGCTTGCGGTGGATTCGTCTACTGTCAGTCTCATATCAGAAGTTCTCCCTGAATTCGGGTCGCTTGAAAGGGACTTCGAGGAGCGGCTCCTCACGGTCGTCCTCGAGGACGTCGATCCTGCCTGCGAGGACCTTGCCAGTAGTACCACAGACGAGATCCTTCTCGTACTTGACGAGATTCGCGTAGCTCCTGTACACGAGTGCCATGACGAGTTCCCAGTATCCTTCGCCGAACCGATCTTCGCTCAGCTCCTTAGCGGTGCCGATCTCAATCAGATCGCCGTCGATGGAGACATCAAGAGAGATCTTGCCGTCATCGAATTCGAGGAATCCTACCGAGATAGTCTCGGTCTGGGTGTTGTCTCCAAAGGGGATTTCGAGAATGGTCATGTCGATAATGGTGTTTTCTTCCATACTCCCATTATACCAGACCGAGACTTTCGTGTCAAGCTGGTTGCCAGTGCTCTCGGACATATGCCTTCCTGATATCAGGAAGACCCCCTTCTCGGTATAAGGAAGGCGGTTCTGTGGATGAGTTGTGGATGAACAAAACTTTAACATGAAGTTAGGGTTCCGTTAGGGTCCGATAACCTCCATTGAGATTGAGTCTCAATTGCAGAAGGTCTTTCCTTCTAAATAGGGTACCAAAGGAGGGTCTGCCGCATGGATAGACCAGTTCTCTTGCTGAACTCGTCCGAAGAGGTTTTACGAGTCATCGATTGGCGACGAGCCATCCGTCTTCTCTTCCAAGACAAAGCCGTCATCCCCTACACCAAAACTGATACCTACGACATTGAAAGCACCCAAGGCAGATTTAGCTTGCCAAGGGTGCTTCGCCTTGTCGACTATGTTCATACCCCCTTCAAGAACAGCAATCCAACCAGAAGGAACGTGTTCAACAGGGATAGGTGGACCTGTCAATACTGTGGGTCCAAAAGCAAATTGACACTCGATCATGTTCACCCTCGGTCTAGAGGTGGCGACTCGTCGTGGACGAATCTTGTTGCTGCATGTGAATCATGCAATTGTAAAAAGAGCAACCACACCCCGAAAGAGTGTGGTATGCCCTTGATCAGGAAACCG
>Ga0075463_10000583_pt1 | contig 11788 bp, 19 predicted proteins | sample DEB08_DNA_14_FD_77579 | JGI IMG/M metagenome (GOLD analysis project Ga0075463, IMG submission 77579) | Aqueous microbial communities from the Delaware River and Bay under freshwater to marine salinity gradient to study organic matter... | ecosystem: Environmental > Aquatic > Marine > Coastal ...
GGGTTCAATGTTATTGTTCTTAAGGTATTTAAAGATACAATCAAAATCAGTACCGCCACCGCCTGCGAGTTCGTATTCGGTAATGTCTTTAAGGTTATCGGAAGTGTAATTTTCTGGATTGTAAATTTCGGTATCAAATGAGAATATGTGTATACGATATCCATCAAATGCTTCCATAATACCTTTTACTTCACTTAAAAAGTCACGTCCTTGTGAGTCAAGAATTGAACCTGACATGTCCATACCAATAGCAATATCAATCTCTTCACCGTAGTTCATTCCAGGTAAACGTGCATCTAAATGCCAACTCTTACGGTTCATGCGATTAAATGTAAAGTCATTTTTGATAAGACTTTGTAATTGCATACTCAACATTTCAAACCAATTCATTTGTGGTTCAGTGATTTCTTTGATCATTCTGCGCACACCAGCAGGAATTGAACCAGCATTGTCGCACGAGTTTGCAGCAGCAATCATTGCTTGCTTGAGTTCTTCGCGTATTTCTTCACGATCTTTTGGGCTAACTTTGGGACGACCGTTGCCTTTTGTTTCACTGTTATCATCGCTTTCTTCACCGCCTGCGCCTTGACTATCACTATCTTCAAGGTGCTCGTCAAGCAGTTGTTCGATTAAACTTTCAATATCAATTTTTTCTGCGTTTTCGTACAAGTCATCATAAACTGCTTCGCTAGCCCAATCAATATATTTTGGATCATACAAACAATCAACACTGGTAATAAATTCACCAACTTTGTGTTTTTTAAGATCAGCGTTAACACAGTAGTCGTTAGCAATGTTCCAAAGTTTAGGATTTCTTTTGCCACGACGACCAAAGTGATCATAAACACAGTGCAAAACTTCGTGCCCAAACAAAAACTCAATTTCTTTTGGACCACTAAGCATTTCAATAAAACGAGTATTGTAATAAAAGTGGCGTCCGTCAGTTGCCGCTGTCATGCACCATTCATCTGCATTAACTAGAACCAAACGTGTTGCCATGTTGCCAAAAAACGGTTGCTTTAGCAGTAACCCAATACGAGCAACAACCAGCTTTTCACGTACCTTGCGATCTAAAGCAGGATCTGTTGGCCCAAGTATGTTGGCAAATTTATCTTCAATGCTATCTGTTGTACTTGGCGTTACCGATGTCATTATTGTCTCCTTGCTTTGATTCTATAATGTAATTATAACAAAAACAAACCAATTTGTCAACCACTATATTCCTGATATTTGAGCCCAAAAATCAATGCATCGTGCTCATTTAGGAACCAATACTCAATTGGAAGTTCGTTATCGCCTATGATTTCACCGGGGTTGAATAGCGGGGTTTTAAAACCCCAATTTACATTCAAGCGACCAAAATCTTTGCACATTGCCATGTGTAGTTTGTGCAACGCCTGTTTGTTGTAGGGACGATATTTTTTAATTACAGTCTTCATGGAATAAAAAGAGGGCCACTACCCAAGCCCAAAAAAAGGTAGCGGCCCCAAGTAACCTTTCTTAGCTATCCTGACTAGCGTCAAGTATGTACTTGCCGTAGCGTTGGTAAAACTCATCAAAGTTTTTCAACTTGGTTGGCTGAAAGGGAAGGTTATACGTAGTAAGAGCAATACGTGCGCCCATTACAGTGATCTCTGTTTCAAAGTTCTTCATCATAAACGCAAAGAAGTTATCTGACATTTCGTGGAACTTTTTGTCAGCGACTTTATTGTCAACTGCTTCTTTGAGTTCATAACACATAGATACTACCAAAGAGTACATTGCTGATACATCTTTAACTTTAAGATCTTTAACATTTCCGGAAAGAATATCAGTTGGGTTTGGTAGTTTATGAGCAATTTTACGATGTGCCATAAACTTTGTAGCAAGCCCATCGCCAACAGTGCCAGCAATCAAATCTTGCAAAGTAGTGTCATCAATAGTTGGATCTTCTAGAAACTGACTTACAAAAGTCCAACTACGAGGCGTTGCAAACGAACGACTAGAGCTTTTAGCATCAAAGTCATACAAGTCTTGCTTAGAAAAAGTAACATAACCAATAACTTCGTTGCGTATGTTGCCTTTTGTAACTGCCCAATCAAGCCAAGCAGAAAAATCAGCTCTTATCTCAAGGTGTACAAAACGGTTAGCTAGCGGAGTAGGCATACGATATGTAACGCCCTTGTCGCTTTCGCGGTTACCAGCGGCAATCAAAACAACATTGTCTGGCAGTACATATTTGCCAATTCGACGATTAAGAATCAACTGATACGCTGCCGCTTGCACACTTGGCACCGCACTATTCATTTCGTCTAAGAACAGTGTAATAATATCGTACTGGCTAGCCAACTCTTCGTCAGGCAATTCAACGGGCGGAGCCCAGTCCATTTTACCAATTTCTTTATTATAAAATGGGATACCACGAATATCAGTTGGATCCATTTGACCTAGACGCAAATCAATCATATATCCGTTAAGGTCGTTTGTGATATCTTGAACAATTTCAGATTTACCAACACCTGGAGGACCCCACAAAAATACAGGACGCTTGTTTTTAAAACAGGCTGTAATTCCTTTGCGGGCTTCTACAGTGGTAACTGTACGAGTTTCAGTTGCAATTGTCATGTTTGGGCTTCCTTGTATTAAAACTTACAGTGTATTGTTATGGGCAGTGATGATTTTAGAAATCATCAAAACTGCCAATATCTTCGGTGCCGATAGAGAAGTAATCAAAGTTGTCGTTAAAGTCGTCGCTACTGTCACCGTCATAGCCGAACGATTTAGACTGACCGTTAAAAGAGAATTGTGTATCCACACTTTCAATATAGTCGCTAAAAACTTCTTCAAATTCTTCGTCCATAGTGTGCTCCTTTGCTTAACTATGCCACTATTATAGGACAAGTTTAGACAAATGTCAACCTGTTTTTGACCTTTTTTAAAGTTTCTTTTGCTTAGAAATCAATGGGTTATCAAAAAAATTGTAAGTTGTTGATTTCCTTAAGAATTAAGTTCTTGTTAAAAATCAACAACTTACGTTATTGATTGGCATATGGTGCCATTTCCATCTCAAAATTTTGGGCAGCATAGATATTTTCAAAGTGAAAAGTATGCTCGTATGGAGCAGTCCATGTAGTTAGGCTCCATTCCTGTTTTTCTAATTGTCTACGACACCATGTTTTACCACGGTCTACTACATCACTATGAAGCCTGACAGTGTAGCCAGGCTTCCAGCTATTCTTGTACTCGAATACATCTCGAGGTAATCTCTTCGTCATCTTTACAACTTTATTCTAATCTTGGTACCAACAATTGTCTCTTTATGGTTTTCAATTGTTTCGTAGCTAACTCGGTCAATAAAAGGGCTCACTGTTAAATTTTTGTATTTAAAAGTTAGGCCAATTTGATCACGAGAATCAAAAACATCTTTGTTATCTTTAAAAGAAATACGAGGCTGTATTTTAATCCAAGCATCAATATTTTCTGTTAGTGGATGTTTATAATCAAAAATTAAGCGACCACGCCAGTGAGTTTCTTTGGTATCAAATGTTCTATAATCCCACTTGGTGCCTATTTTAAAATTCCCGTTACTCCATAATGGCTGAGTTAAAATTAATCGTTGTTCGTTATCATTACCGCGTGTATGATTTCGATATGCAATTGTTAACCCACCAAAAAATGGAGTCTTGTAACCATAATCAAGAAAAGTATGATGACTACTTTTGCGTTGATGCAATTGTATATTGCCAATATCTTGCTGAAAATTGTATTCTTCATTTACTTCTGCAGCAGCAAATACAGAATTGGCACTAAACAATAAAAGGAGTAGAGTCACCACTTTAAAAGTTTTCATAAAACTTCCTTAGTTTCTATTGTTGTTTTTACTTACCTTGCTTGTTGGGTTAAAACAATTTTCAAGGTTCAAACTCGGTCTTTTAAACAGTAGTTAGTTGCGAGACTGATAATGCCATTATGTAGAATACAGTGATGCCAAGAGCGTAAATCATTACATCTTCGCAAAACCTACCGTCACAGCCTTTGATTTTTTTAACCAAAGTTCTCATTTATTACTCCTTACCTTTTGGGTGTCATTAGTCGTTAAAAAACGGACGTTTGGATATAGGAACGTCCGTTAGATCCTTTTAATTGTTTACTTTGAATTAGTCTTTCTTTGTTACAAATTCATATAAACGTTCAGCTTGTGCTTTAACTTCTTCTGGAGTATACATCTTAGGGACATATTGTTCCATTACTTTTTGAGCTTCTTCGCTATTAAACATTTCGTTTGTACTCTTCTTGTACATGTCAAGTGTTTGAAATGCAAGATCTAATTGCGTATCATAGGCTCGATCAGCCATTTCTTTAGCCATTGCTAAAACATCAAAACGTAATTGATATGGATTTGACATAACTATTCTCCTTCTGTGTGTTGTGTCTGTGTTTCGTGTGTTCCTATTACACACTCTACGTTACGTAGTGTAACATGGATATTTATACAAAGTCAACGATTTTTTATTTTTATTTGTCCAAAGCGTCTTTGCCAAGCATAATGTTTTTTGCTTCTTGATGGTAACCCATGTCTGCAAGATGCTTTGCGGCTTTTGCTCTACCAGCAGCTTCTTGGGCTTTGATGAACGCAGTTCCGGCTTTTTTTAAAAACTCAAAAAACGGATTAACAGTATAATTCATAACTAAGTCAGTCATTATGCCCATCCTTTCAAGTTTGGATTAATATCCATACCTTCTAAATCTGCTGCTCTTTTAAAACTTGCATCTTCATGAGCAATGCTCCAGATATCACCACGACCAATACCAATGTCGTTTAGTTCGTGATCTGTTAATCTAGAAAGTTCGTTAATTGTAGAACGAATTTGTTGGTTTTGTTTATAACTTTGATACAGGTCAGAAACCTGCCGCCGTAAAAAATTCCAAACAGCAAAACTGTTTGGTGCTACTAGTACATTCATTTTCATTTTCTCCTTGTGTGTGTATGATATGATGTGTGCGACTTTTCTGTTGCCAAGTAAGTCGCCAACTCCGTTAAATTAAGCTGCTAGAGCTAATTCACGAGGTGCAAAATTATCGTTTGCAATTATAGTTTTGTTCGCGTTAACCGAGCTTACATCCGGGCAACTCCACTTACCTAATAAACACCTGTCGATCCTAGTTCAGCCCCATCATAAGCACACTCAGCAAATGTGTTTATGGTGGAGCTGCCGGGTACCGCCCCCGGGTCCAGTATGTCGTTGAGTTTGCTTCAACGTTACAGATCTATTTATACAGGAAAACTAAATTAATGTCAAGAACTAATTTTACCATTTTCCAATAACATTGGATAATTTTCTTTGCGCACTCACAGCATTCAACAATCTTAGGATAGTCTTTGATTTTGCAGAATCTGGTCCATACCCATGTTTATTTTTAAATTGTTTTGAGTATTCGGTATGTTTAGCGTATTCAGTGCCTAGTATTTTCTCTAAATATGCCAAGTCATTATCACTAAGTGAATTTATTTGTTTCGACACCATTCTGTTTGTCTTTCCATGCTTGTTCAAACTGATCACTGTAGTCGTACAGAGGTGCACCATTGGCACCATCATACCAAAGGCGTTTGAAATATCCATTGTAACTGCTTACGACTGTTTGAGGTGATGCGTCGAGGTGGCCCTTGACCATGTAGAAAATTCTGTATTCTTCTTTTAGGTCGTTTCTCAACATACTGTATTTACAAAATATTAAAATTTTAACGCTAACATGGGCTAAAATATTTTATTAGTAACGATATGTTTCTGACTTAAAAGGACCATTAGCATTTACATTAATATACTTTGCTTGTTCTACTGTTAGTTTAGTTAGTTTAGCACCAACTTGTTCTAAGTGTAGTTTTGCAACTTTTTCGTCAAGATGTTTGGGAAGTACATAGATCTTACCACGCTCGTATTGATCAGTGTTTTGCCAAAGTTCAATTTGTGCAAGTACTTGATTAGTAAAACTATTGCTCATAACATAACTTGGATGACCAGTACCACAACCCAAGTTGACCAAGCGACCCTTGGCGAGAACAATAATTGATCTATTGTTGCTCAACGTAACTCTGTCAACTAGAGGTTTGATTTCGTCCCATGATTCATCTGCAAGACCAGCAATATCAATTTCACTGTCAAAATGTCCAATATTGCATACAATAGCATTTTCTTTCATTTGCATCATGTGTGCTTTGGTAATAACATCAATGTTGCCTGTAGCAGTAACAAAGATATCAGCTTCGCTACATGCATCATTTAAATCAACTACACGATATCCTTCCATTGCAGCTTGTAATGCACAAATAGGATCAATTTCAGTTACCCAAACAGTTGCGCCTAGGCCACGTAACGATTGTGCAGAACCTTTGCCAACATCACCATAACCACAAACAACTGCAATTTTACCAGCAATCATAACATCAGTTGCACGTTTGATTGCGTCTACTAGGCTTTCTCTACAACCATAAAGGTTATCAAATTTGCTTTTTGTAATACTGTCGTTAACATTGATTGCAGGCAATTTTAGAGTTCCTGCTTCAATGCGTTCAAGTAATTTGTGTATACCAGTAGTTGTTTCTTCACTAACACCTACAATTCCTGGCAGTAGGTCAGGATGATTTTCGTGTACATAATGTGTTAGGTCGTGTCCATCATCAAGCAACATATTTGGTTTCCAATCATTTGGACCCGAAAGTGTTTGTTCAATGCACCACCAATAGTCCTCTTCTGTTTCGCCTTTCCAAGCAAAAACAGGAATACCCTGTGCTGCAATTGCTGCCGCAGCTTGGTCTTGTGTACTGTAAATATTGCACGAACTCCAACGAACATCGGCACCAAGTTCAACAAGTGTTTCAATTAGCACAGCCGTTTGAATAGTCATGTGTAAACTACCAGCAATACGTGCGCCAGCTAGTGGCTTTGTGCCACGGTATTCTTCGCGCAATGCCATAAGTCCTGGCATTTCTTTTTCAGCAATAGTAATTTCTTTACGGCCCCAGCTTGCTAGGCTAATGTCAGCAACGTTATAGTCGTTGAGGACTTCGTTAATTAATACAGTTTGTGAATTCATTTTATTTTCCTATAGTTGATGATTCATATACACTATTATGTGTTTGGGTACAACGAATAAATGTACAACACTTACTTAGTTGTTTAAGTTTCTTGGCACCTACATATGTACATGTGCTGCGAACTCCCCCTAATATTTCTTGTACTGTATCAGCTACAGATCCCCTGTAAGGTACTAGGACAGTCCTGCCTTCTGACGAACGATAGTTCTTTAGTCCGCCAAAATGCTTATCGTTTGCACTTCTACTACTCATACCGTAGAACTGTACGAATTTCTTTTCTTCTATCACACGCTCGTCTTCGTAGTATGCTACTCCACTCATTTTAGGAATGGGTTTTAGCTCGTTTGTAACATAGCGTTTACTAATAACTTCGCCGCCACCTTCATCGTGTCCAGCAAGCATACCGCCTAGCATTACAAAATCTGCTCCGGCGGCAAAAGCCTTTGCAACATCCCCTGGCGTAGTGCAACCGCCGTCTGCGATGATATGTCCACCCAGACCATGAGCAGCATCAGCACACTCAATAACAGCACTAAGCTGAGGGTAACCAACACCAGTTTGGATCCGTGTTGTACAAACACTTCCAGGGCCGATGCCCACTTTAATAATATCTGCTCCAGCAAGAATTAATTCCTCCGTCATTTCTCTTGTTACAACATTACCAGCAATGATAACCAAGTCTGGAAACGTTTTACGTACTTTACGAACATGCTCTGCAAAATGATCACTATATCCGTTAGCAATATCCATGCATACATATCTAAGATTACTTTTAGTTAATGCTTTGACTGATTCTAATTTACACCAATCATCATCACTAGTACCAATACTCATGGCAACATTTTCTGTACGAGAAATATCGTCTATATCAAAGCGAGCATTAAAAAAGTCTATTAGTTCGTTAGCGTCATATGTTTTTACTAGGCAAGTAAATATATGTTGGCTTGCAAGTTTGTCAGCCATTTCAAATGTACCAACACCGTCCATATTACTGGCCATAATTGGAATGCCATGATAATGATATTCATCTATGTTTCCAGGAAAGTTTGGTTCGTAGTTACGGAACCGTGTACGGCGCTCTAAACTTACTTCACTACGACTTTTAAGTGTACTACGCTTAGGACGTATAAGAACATCCTTGTAATCTAATTTTAAATCTTCTTCCAGTCTCATTCAACATACTCCTTTGGCAATATTATCCAACCCAGTGACTTTAAATCTTTTTTTATATCGTCTGTTACAGTTCCTTCATTGACGTAGGCAAAGGTGTATACTTTGTCGTCAACAAAATCATCCCAATCGCCTACGCCTGTACCCGAGCAGTACCATGTTTCGTCACTGTAATAGCGTATGTTAGCAACTATGTCACCTGCTTCTTGCCAAGTACATTGCCACTTATCATCTTTTAGTATTTCCCAAGCATCGTTTTTTTGAAATGTATTATCGCACAATGCGGCATACAAATTTTGTGCATAAACATCATCAGATCGTACTTTGCTAGTCATGTAGTCAGAGTTATAAATGTCGTAATCTAAATCATTCATAGAAACTTTTCAAGTTGTGGAGGTTGCCATCCTTCTGGCTTGAGTACCTTACCATCTTCACGCTTGCGAACTTTGCCTGTGTCCGGATCAATCTTAGCAAAGTTTGTCGCCATAACTTCTCGCCAAGCACCTTCACCATCCATGCCACCTGCACGAATAGCACCTACAGTAACAACAAGAATGTCAACTAGTGCATCAAGTTGTTCTACTCGATCTTCTGCCTTTACTGCTGCCCACAGCTCGCTGATTTCTTCTTGGATTAGTGTAAGGTATGTTCCATACATCTGTGGGCTGGGTTCTTGGTCACAAGCCGTGTGAAATTTATCAATATCGCCAAATACATCAGTTGACATTATAAATGTAGCTTCAGTCATTTATTTTCCTTTTCATAAGTTCTAGTTTAAGTTCGTCAAGTGCAAGTAACATTTTTTGTCTTACGTTTCTATTTTCAGTTATGTGATACACAATGTCAAGTGTGTCAATCTTTTTTTGAATCTCTTTTTCTGACAATTGTTCTAGTATCATGTAACTGTTTTTATCTACGCTTGGAAATGTAAACACCTTCTGAAGAATGAATACTAGTAATAAGTTCTTCCCACATGTCCGGAGACATTGCAATTACTTGCATCCTGTTTATTTCTTCATCCCACTGTCTAATGAAAACAATATCGTCAAAACTATTAACTACTAGGTCTTCGTAATTTTCTGTATCATCTACAACAGTGATACAAACTTCGTCGTGATCAAATTCAACACTAAACATTTAACCTTTATACCGTTCTGCTAGATATTGTTCATGCTGTTTCCATATACCTTTATCCATAAATCCCCATTCCCTTAACTTAGGGCCAGGTATAAAGAGTGTCCAAGTGGAAACATTAGGCTCAAGCTCAATACGATGGAGGCTACGAGGAGTGCCAATTCTGACAGATCCCGGTGCTCTCCAAAAGCGTCCTTGGGGATTATGCTCCCAATAACCGCCACGCAAAATGATAGTGATATAAGGCCAAGGGTGGTCATGAAGATCATCTGGGTCTCCTTTGTGAAAATTATGCAAAAAAATGTTAAACGGGAACCATTTTCTGTTTTTTAAAAACAAATAATATCTAGTAAGGTACGGCTCATCGCTTAATCTATCAAGTATTACTCTTTTTCGATTGAGTTTTTCTAGCAATTTAAGAAACATTGTTTTACTGCTCCATGAGTGTTAGCATTACTACACCCAGTATAACTGCAAGTGTAAACCAATTAACAGGATTTTTCATTTAATCTATTACCTCTATTTCTTTACGAGTACTTCTTGAGTACATCCTTTGTAATTCTGAGTCTTTGTAATTATAATCGTTCTCTCTATGTATAAGAGAAACATCGTACCTAACTCTGTTTAAAGAGTAGGCCGTATCTGAAAAGTCCTTACTTCCTGCAGGTATTCCTATGTACGAGTTACCCGAAAAAATTTGATCACAATCTAAATTTGAATTAGAGTGAAAATATCCTTCACGTCCATATGACATTAAATCATCTTTGTAATCACATATATCGTTGTATCCGTGTCCAAAGTCAGGAAAAATGTAACCAGATGCTTCCCATGCTTGGTTTTCAGGACCATGCGCAAGTCCAACAGAGTGGCCTATCTCATGTAGATCGGTGTATATGTCACATCTACTCATAGATGCTGGTGGTTTACCTTCACTAAAGTATGTTGATACTGTAGCAACTCCACACGTATCTGGGTATGATGTGTTTCTACCAAGCACAACATCAACAGGTAATCCAACCGATATGTTTCTTAAACTTTGTACAGAATGCCAATGAGCAAGGTATACCTTGGTAAGTTTGTACCTAACGTGGACGCCTGAGTACTCGTATACCTCATTGTACTGTTTGACCTTATCTTCATACCTTTGCCATTGGTAACTGTCAACATCGTATTCTTCAAGTACACTAATAGGAACATCCTCACCATACTTTGAATGACTAGCATAAATTAATATACCGAGTTCCCATGTAACTATCTGGTCGTTATCTTCACCGTAATAGATAAAATTTTGAGAGCTTTTTTGCGTGTATCCTACACAGTCTACTCTATTTTCTACTGTACAGACAGGTTCCGGTTGGATACGAAACTGTATCTCCTGCACACCGAGAGTAAAGATACCGTCACCAGTACGTCCATCTCCGTATATTTCTACGGTATCTCTACCTGTTCGTACTGCTTTTCCTATTGTAGTGGAGTGATGCACCATGCCCCAAGGTTCGTCTCTTCCTAGCATATCCACATAATTTATATCTAAAACTACAGGATCAAATCTATCGCCTACTTCCTCAACTGTTGACAATGTTAATGTTCGAGAAAATCCACACTTCCAAGACCTGGGATTTTTTGTAGAATATCTGTCGCCATTTTCTTTTTCGTAGATAAACCATTGTACGCCGGGATAGTCTTTGCTGCACCCTGTTTTTATAAGTTTATCGGCTGCTAGTAAAGCTGAAGGTAATAAACAAAGAAAAATAATTATTGGCAGGCAAACAAGGAATCGAACCTCAATCTTCGGATTTGGAATCCGCTGTAATGCCATTATACTATTCACCTATCATAAAACAATATTATACAATAATTTATTGTAATTGTCAACCCCAGTCTTTGTAGTCTCCAATAGACTCGTTGTCATCGTAACCTTGCTTGTACGCTGCCCATTCAGGCGAATCACGATCTGTAATATCAATACGCACACCAAAACCAGTTCCGTCAGGCCAATAATGTGGGTCAAAACTACGTCGGTAATAGCTATCTGCGCCCCCACGATCATAAGGACCGCCGTGATCGTTATAACCAAGTTCTTTGTCAGAATAATCAGGCATGATACTTGCTCCAATACTCATTCCACATTTCACCAACTGAATCTTCTACATATTCAGTTTCTAGGTGAGGAACCATTGGCTTTGACAATGACACAGCTCTTTCCATTGCTTCGCCTAAGTATTCGCTATCTTTGATGATACTAGTAACTTGATCCCAAAACGCTTCTTCTATAGACATTAACCATTGTTTAGTACGGCTCATTCCGTATACTCCTTTATACACCTTCTACATCTTCTCTATCAAACCAGTACACATCATTAATGTACTTGTCTATTAGATCTTCTTTTACCCATCCCATTACATCATCTT
>Ga0075463_10000585_pt1 | contig 11780 bp, 5 predicted proteins | sample DEB08_DNA_14_FD_77579 | JGI IMG/M metagenome (GOLD analysis project Ga0075463, IMG submission 77579) | Aqueous microbial communities from the Delaware River and Bay under freshwater to marine salinity gradient to study organic matter... | ecosystem: Environmental > Aquatic > Marine > Coastal ...
ATAGGATGATCAAATGTAATTGCAGTTGCTGCAGATGCATCCGAACTGGTATTAACACTAGATGGATAAACTACTTTATCAGCACCTGGAACAATCTTTTGAGTAGGAATACCATTCTCTACTGACCTGATACTTACCCTCACAGGAATTAATGGGTCTTTGGTATTAAAATATAAATTAAGAGACTTACAGAATATACCACCATCTGTATCAATTAAGAATGTCTGGGCAAGTGGATCTACCCATTCAGTTCGTGTACTTACTGTTGTGTCTACTATTGTTCTACTGGCGTTTAATTCCGTAGTCACGAATGATGGAACCTTAGTAGATAGAATTTCTTTTTGTACTGACTCGATTAGACCTTCTGCATGGAATTGCGCTTCTGCAAAAGTTGTTTCACTACCATCGCTAGAATTATTTGTAGGAGAATCAGTTAATTTAAATGTTCTTGTTCCTGTTTTAAATCTTAAGGAACTATTTCTAGGTATTACAAACGACCCCTCGATTTTACCTGTTGAATCTGATATCAATGCTGTACTTCCAGCTGGGTGAGTAGTCACACCTTCATATGTTACCACGTCTGTTCTTCCGGAAAATTCTTGGAAAGTTTCTTCTCTACAATATGTTGAAACATCAGTATTATTAAAGAATGGATAAACTTTAGTATCAGGTTTTAGTAACTCGGCTTTAAAGTAAATCTTTCTTGATCTCATAAATGGCACGAAGTTGACTTCTACTACCTTAGACCCTAATTCTTTATTAACCGTATCGGCTGAAATAGAAGTAGTAAGACCAGTCCTTGATTGTTGTTCAGTAACAGTTACTGCAGTAGTTGTTTGAGTTCCTAATCTACCACCACGGCCAGGTGCTCTAAATCTTCCTCGTTGTTCTTCACCAAAATCCCACCAGAAATCACCACCACGACCACCTCCAGTAATTCTTTCAACACTTACGTCGGTTTCAACTCCAGTCCAGTTAGTTTCCCATTCATTCCATACTGTACCTAAAATACCACTTTCTTCTGCCATGGCCACGAATTGATCATATAAGCCCTCGTCATTAATAATAACATCTGGCCTAACATCAGTTTCTTTCCATTCATCGGATTCAGGTGATAGTGTAATCATACCACTCCAAGTAAATACATTATAAGGATTCACATTAACAGCAACAGATGAATATGGCTGATTAATATAATTAGCAGTTGTATGTGGTAGTGTGCATAAAGATGCATTCTGTACTACGGTTCCAGTATCTCCTGGTTTACGAATTAAATTAATATTTCTTTCATCAAATTTAGGTCTTAAAGTACCAGTTGATTTATCTATGGCAATTTCATAATCTGGATTAGCAGTATCGCCAACATTATGGCCTCTAAATCCATCTACAACAAATCCGTTCTTTGTTCTACTAAAATTACCACTATCAAATAATTGAGTATTTGCCGCTTGTTGTTCCAATAAAGAAAGTGATGTATAATATTCTAGGTTCTTGACTCTCTTATCAATAGCACCAATATCTCGCATGGTGTATCTTTTATTATCAATAAGTCTAGGAATAACATCACCCACGTCAAATACGTATGGGGCAAGTTTTAAGTCATATAATCCCATTGAATCATCCGGTGCTGCAGGAGCCTTAGGATTATCAGATGGTACACCTTTTTCAGTTTTAATTTCGCCTTCTTTTGTAATATATAATTTGTCAATTCTAGGCATATAATATTTAATGAACATTGAAATTGCATGAGAAGGATCCGGTGCAAAAGAAAGTGCCGCACCGGTACTTGTAAAGTCATTTACTGTATCTGCCTTTCTTGGTCTAAAGTCTATACAATCTCTTAATTCTACAAGACCTTGGGCAGAGTTAAATGTAGGAATACTAGCATAGTCTGCAGGTGGATATGAGTCAACGGTAAAGTAATCTCCTGCACCATGTGTATAATAATCAAAGGTAATAGTGAGGTTACCAGATACTGGTGATGTACCAGCATTCTTTATAATTTTACCAGTGTCATAAAAGTTGTCTCTTTGGCCATTGTCAAGAGTAAATCTCTCAGTTACGTCAGTACCTGTTGCATCTACTACACTAACAATTCTAATAATATCTGCCTTATTTAAATTATAAGAAATTCCGTCAGGGTTTACTACTTGGTTTGTTACTACAGCATTATTTTGTCTAAGTTTTTCTTTCTGTACTTTGTCCGAACCATCAACCTCTACATCTGCAAGAACACGAACTGCAGTACCATTAGCTGCAGATACTGAGAAGGTTAATGAGGTAACACCGTCATTGCTACTACCCACAAAGGTAGGAGTTGTATCAAGTACAGTAGTACCAACCGAAATCATTGTTGCAGTATTTACATTTGTAAAATGGCCTTGTCCTGAAGGTATACTAATAGTACATTGGTTAGATGTTACGGTTGTACTAAAATCTCTTTTTACTGTGTATTCAGTAGTATTTGTAGATCCGTTATAAAGGGTATTAATGGCAGTATATGGAAGTTTAAATACTAAACCATTATTACCAATATCAAATCTTAATGCAGTTGCATCTGAAATATTACCTTTAAAATTAATTCCATTAGCCGCAGTTTGTTGAAAGCTTTCTACTGCACTAAAGTCTCCATTTGCCATGGCAATATCAAATAAATGTAATCGAATTTCATTACCGATTTTTTCCATGGCTCTTACACGTGCAGCACCAATAGTAGAACCAGTTTGATTAGGGCCACTATATAAATCCATTGGAGTAAACGTAGATAAATCTGGAACTCCAGTAATACTTGATTCTGTAACTCTTACATAATTACCTACAGGTGTTGCAACATTTGCATTAGCATCAATGTTAATAGAATCTGAAGCATCTCTGGGTTTATCAATAATGATATATTTTGTAGCAATATTTTCATTTCTAAAACCTTGTACATAAGACACCCCAGGTTCAACACCTATTGCAAGTTTATCAGCATCACCGCCGTTAGCACTTGTTAAATATCCGTTATTAGTGCCGTCGTCAAGATGCTCTTTAATATCCAACTGATATGGTTTAACTGCATAGTTACCAGATTCTTCAAATGTTCTTCTGGCCAATCTTTTAGATAATTCAGTACTTACATTTGTTGCATCTGTCTTATCAACTTGTGTAATTCCGTTTTCAATTCTTAAAAGAGTTACATAATTTGTGTTTGAACTATTAAGATTTGTGAGAGATTCTTTAACAAGAGTTGTTGAAATTTTATATCTTGTCGCGCCAGGTGCAGCCTCGTTAGGAGTACCTTGCGCATTATCTTTAAGTGTTACATCAACATCGGTATCAACGATTGTCTCAGAGACATTAAGACCTACTGTATATGATGGAGTATTAGTATATTTGTCTAAAATTAGAGAAGCGGCTGGAACATAAATAAATGTACCAGAAATAAAGTAAACACCTTCTTCTATATTTGCACTGGATCCCTGTCCGGTGGGAGTTCCTGTGCTTTGTACTTTACCATAATATGTTGTCGATCCATCACTTTGGAATTCTTCACCTGCTGCAAATGTAGCAATGTTTCTATTCGATCCACCCTTATTGATATACTTTATATAAAGAGTGTTTGGGTCAGAACCATCAGATGCAACTATTGCAATAACTTTAGCTTTAAGTTGAGTACCCGAACTAGCAGAACCGGTAATAGTAGTACCTACAAATTGAGAAAGATAACCGTCAGAGTTAAGTGTACCACCTACTGTATGTGTAAATGCAGAATCTATTTTAATAAAGTCATATTCGGTATTAACCGTTACTTTACCCCCTACAACCCTGGAGCCATGTTTGAATGCATACTGGCCAAATCTATCAAGTTGTGCCTGAAGTGCAGTTTGCATTTGAGTAAGTTCTCTTGCTTGTACTGCATATCCAGGACGATATAGAATCCTATGATAATTCTTTGTTTCATCAAAGTCATCATAATAGGGCGCTATAGAATAATTTTTGATTGTAGTTGTGCTCATGTTGTCCTTTCTCTTTTTAGTAATACACTAATATGTATATTAGAATTCAATAATAACTTTAATATCTTCAATCTGTGTAGTTGTTCTATTAATAGGGTTTCTATTCTCCAAGAACATAATATCTCCTGTACCAGGATGCACTTCAGGAGTACCTAATGCATCAGAACTTTCTAGTGCTCCTGCAGTATTACTTGTTTGTCCTGTAATAGTCTCTCCATTTTGGAATGCCTTATAACCAGTTTTTGAATTCTGATGATAATAGATATATCCAGAACCAGAATCAATTTCTACAACATATGCCTGTGCACCTGTTGTACCTCCAACAATTAATTCATCAACTTGATAATCTGTTACTGTAACACCACTAGCAAAGTCCAAATATTTTAATGCCTTAAGAGTACTTGCAGTAGCAACTGCACCTGGGCCATATAATTTTGGATTTCTAATAAGTGTAACCTGTCTGAAATCATTACCTACTGTAAGGTCATTATTTTCAGTACCAGTTAATTGAGTATTAAGACCGATAAAGAATGCTCCTAATTCCTTAATAGGTTGAGTGCCGTGTCCAAGTTCGGGTGCAATAACTGCTCTTGCAGCTGCATCTCCAGAACTGAAAGTAACGTCAGCAACTGTATAATTAGTGCCTTTATTATTTACTGTGATACTTGCAACAGTTTGGTTAGATCCACTACCACTCATAACTGCTGTAGCAGTAGCGCCTGTTCCATCTCCAGAAATATTAACAGTAGGTGTTACGGAATAGGTACCTCCGTCTGTTACTTCAATTCTTTCAATACCAGCGGCTGTAGTTGACTGTACTGAAGCCTTTTGGTTTAGATATTGTGCATAATCTGCCTCAGATAATGCGGCCTCTGCAGTACTATCACTAGAGTAATCGGATGACTGCCCTCCTGCTCTAGGATCTACTGTTTTAACTGGCATATAAGAATTGGTTAAAAATTTCTCTGCATCTGCAACAGAAATGGTATACATATATTTCCAAATATATCCATCCGATTCTGCCTGAGGATCAGTAAGAGTTTGAGTAGGTTGAACAGTAGATACTGAACCACCTGCCTTAATACACTTATAAACCTTAAATTCTGAGGTTACAATATAGAATTTCTTATCGAAGATTGAACCATCATCAGAATCCCATGCATAATAACTCGTATCTGATGCCCAAGTGTATCTTGGCACTACATGCGAGATATCTGCCGCTCCTATTAATTTCATACCAATCATGTTTTGGTATGCCTCACCTAAGCCGTCTAATGCATCAACCGGAGTGAATGGTGTAGTATCGGTTGTATCTGATGTTGTTAAAGACCAAACATCTGATTTACCAATTCCTACATATACACTGGTATTAGCATCAGCGACATCTTCTTTAAAATTTTCGGCATTTACTACCCTAAAATTTGATGTTACTATTGCAGTCATTTTTCTATTTCCTATTAATTAGTATGAATAAAAGAATTCACATTATATTTATTTATATTGGTTGTATCAGTACTTTGGATTTGTAAGTCTCCAAATACCTCTATCCTCTCATTAAAATCGAACTTCTTAGTTGAATCAAGATATGTATTACCTTTTAAATTAAAATAATTATTGTCAGGTTGAGTTCTTGATCTGTCTAGCAAATGGTTAAGATATAAAATGAGGATTGGTCTAAGATCCTTTCCTCTAATCTCGTTATTTGCATTTGAGTCGATTCTTAAAATTGGATCAGCAGTATAGCCGGATCCAGCATTTGTTATAGTAGAACCGTTAATTTCATTATTTGAATCTAATGTAAATACTGCAGTTGCCTGTACGTTAGAAGATAATAAGACACCATCGGCATCTGTTGCAGTAGGTTCTGATATAATAATCGAAGGAGCAGTTCTATAATTTTTATCTGCACCTCCAGCAATTTCTATAGAGGCCAATGAACCAGCATTAGGGTTAGCCGCTACATTTCCAAATGCAGATGCATAGTTTGCACCCGGATTCGTTATATTAACTGTATCAATTTCTAATCTGCCCTTAGAGTCGATACCTATTGTAATAGTTGCAGTAGTAAGAGTATTACCACTTGTTGGTTGTCCGTTAACAGTAATGGTAGGAGCAGAGGTATATCCAAAACCAGTATCTCTAATTTCTACACCACCTATTTGACCATCCGTTTTAGAAGCAGTAAATGTGGCAGTAGTACCTGTAAAGGAATGAGTTGGCCCACTACCTACAGATGTAATATTAATAATAGACCCACCACTTGTTGCTGATAGGGTAATTAATCCAGCTGCAGATGACAATACATAATATTGATTACCTGATACTAAACCACCAATTGATGTACCACCACCCGAATCATAAGTTACTTGTGATCCTGGAGGGAGCGCCTCTTGTTGTTCTGTAGTAAGTAAAATTGTATCGTTAGTCACATCCACTATTGGAGCATTACTACCATCAAATATAATTGGAGGTGGTGCAGCTGCAGTTACTGATGGACTTTGGAAATCTTTACCACCATCGGATATTGTTATACTATCAATACCACCATTTAACAATGTCGTAGTAAATGTAGCAGGAGTATGTCCTGCAGGTACACCAAGATCTGTTGAACTAATTGTTGGAGAAGTTAAATATCCACTTCCCGGATTAGTTATATTTACCGTAGTAATTACTCCATTGTTAATACTTAGTGCAATTGCTCCATGTTTATGTATTTTACCTTGTATAGATGGTAAGAATACTGAAGCAAACATTTGTACGAGTAATGGGATGTCCTCTAAGCCAATTGCACCAGGTTGTCTGTCTGGCATTGCTGAGAGTACTTTACGAATTAATGTATCACCTTCTGTAGTATCTTCGCCTAATATTGCTTTGGATAATTCTATAATCATTAGAATTTCTCCAAAGAATTTAAATCCAGCAGGGTGTACTAATCTATTAAATACATTTTCCCAAGTAGAAACGTTCTGCCCTGTTCTAATCAGATATGAGAATTTTTGGTATCGTAATGAATCTTGTAATCGAATTACGTTAGATAATTGGCCTTTATTATCAAGATACTGACCACCCCTTGGTAGTGCAGGATTTACATCCCAATTACCAGATGAAGGTATTAGTGTTTTATCCCATGGATATTGTACTTCCACTTCATCGTTAAACAATAGTCGGAAAAAGATTTCAATAGAATCTGCAGATCCCCTTACCTTATAATAGTCAATAATATTTTTATAAAGGTTTCTTTTATTAACTGTAATATCCCTTGGAATTACTGATGCGATTTCTTTTTGCATTAACTCCAAATATTTTTGGCTATTAGAATCAATGTCCATTGCCCTTTCAATATTATTCATTACATGAGATGGCCCAGGGCCTACCCAATGTTTTACAGGAGTAGTTAATCTTGCAGTCCCCCCATTATAAGAATCAAGACCATTAACTTGAAATGTTTTACCTATTTCCGAAGTTAAATTTGCCAAAGACCCAGGTAATTCATTACCGTTCGATATATTAACATTAATATCAGTAAGAGGTATATTTACTATTGAACCCGAAGCTGTTGTAATTTGTAAAGTAGAATCTGCTCCTTGTTCATCAGTAAAGAATTCGTCATTTTCATTTTTTGGATCTGAAATTCTAAATACTGCTTTTCCATCAAGTACTACATCTTCAAATGATTCATTATCTGCATAAATAAATTCATCCAGATTCATAAAAGTATAATATGCCTCTAATAGGTTTTTTATACCTTCTGAATTTTCTAGTATCTCTGATGGTATGAGTGAATCAATTCTTAATTTTTCTTTGCTCTTACGAGTAGTAGATGCAGTTAATTCAACATACCCAGGGGATGATACATCATTTGTCCAGTGAGAATCTCCAGCCATTATCTTAATCTCGATGGTGTGGTGTAATTAATTGTACCAGTAGAACCTGAAACCGAAATCGTGTCAACACTTGGAGTAATTTGAACTCTGAGTGGATCAATTGCAATTAACTGATCTCTTTTAGGTGCAAGATCCAATGAATTTGGTGTGATGGTAATACGGATTGGAGTTGTATCATATGAGGTAAAATTATTTAAGGTAACTGTGCCTTTATCTGGATCAATAAGTCCAGCATCATTAACCACCGTGACATTTACTCCATCAACAATTTTGTAAATAATTACTTGTCTGTTTACTGTACCAGCAAGTGGTATATCTCCAAAGTAGTGATCAATACTTGAAGAATACGCCAGTTTAAATTGAGTTGATGATAAAATAAAATCTGTACTAGCGCCACTCTTATAAAATGGTGAGGTAAATTTTAAGGTAAAGTTATTTGCACCTTCAGTTATAGAAGGCGTAATATTCATAAACATATAAGGACGTACAGTTGAGTTTTGTATTGCAGGATCCGAATTATCAATTAATGATGTTAATTGAGAGTGTCTGAATACACCATCAAACTTATTTAGGTTATTAAAATTATAATCTGAAATTGTATCTCTGACAACCGATGTTAATTCTACCGCAGTTCTATCTGTAAGATTGGGGTTATATTTAAAGAACACATCGAGTTCCAAATATGTATAGTTTGGATCCACAATTTGTGGAGTAATAGATACTACGTTCTTACCCTTTAATATAGTACCCGTTATTTCATCCTTTTCTGCCTGTGTTAAAGTTTCTGCAATAATAGGTTTGATAGAAATATATGCAGTACCATAGTCAGGTGGATCGTTATCTTCTCCGCCCCAACATGAAATGGATGAAATATTTGTAAATTCTCTTTGAATAATTGCTCTATAATCGTCAGAAGTAACTGCTCTATTCTGTGATGTAAATGTAAGAGGAGCATTAAATCTAATTGATTCGGAAGTTTCTTGTTCTGCACCACCTGCAGCTGCCGTTACGGTAGTGACGGATGAAGTACCAAATCCTCCAATAGAATCTGAAAGAGTAAATACATTTGCTCCATTTGATTCTGCACCCTCGGTATATACATAGTCCAAAGTAATAATATTATTGTTATTTGGTTTCTTACCTGTAACTCCATCTCCAAAATATATTTCAAAATAATTAGATGAATTTTCTTGTAAGTAATAAACCTGTGATGTAGAATTCACATTTAATAGTGTTTCAAATCTTGTATAAATGTCAAATGAGGACGATTCTTCGTTTTCTTGCACACGAACTCTAAGTGTACTCGTATCTGCATCTTCATCAGATAATTGAAATTTTTGATTTTCTATATCATTATCAACTCTATACCTTAATGACTTATAATACCCCTGTGCAATATCCACATTATTAAATGAATATGTTTTTGTAGGTGGGTTTGTTGTAGTATCAACAATAAGTGTTGCAGTTTGTGTTTGTAGTGTTACGTATTGATATTGTTCTTGTGCAACAGAAGTACTTAATTTAGTGCCTCTATTCATTGTAAGAGTATTAGGTAAAGTACCAACTTCGGTTGTAACATCAATAACAACATTTACTTTTGCTCTAGGTGCAAGTACCGAACGTGGTACATAACCTAAAAGTTTTGCTCTTGTAACTACATTACCACGAATTTGTGCTGAGTCCAAGAATGCCTCGTTTAAAGAAAAGTGAGCAGCAACGGCATTATAGTGAGTATTATATGCTAATACATCGAGAAGGGTACTTAAACCAGAACCTTCAAAATCATAACCGTTAAACTCTGATTGAGTTTTTAAATAATTTTTTAGATTCTGTTTAATCTGATCAAAATCTAGCTCTGTTACATTTAAATTACTCGCCATATTTTACCTTAACCTTCTTAACACGATTTCAACATCTTGTCTAGTGTCGTGTTCTTTAATTTTAAAATTTACCGTAATACGATATGCATTTTGGTCATCCATGTATAATACACGAATATTTTTAACCTGTACTCTCTGTTCGTATTTTCTTATTACCCTTCTAATATTTTCTTTTATAGAAATTTCAGTAATTGCATCTGCAGGTTCAAAGAGTAGAGCTCTTAAATTTGCACCCTTATCTTTACTAAAAGGTCTTTCATAAAAATTTGAGATAAGCAAATTCTTTACAGCATTTTTAATTGCATTATCATCCTTTAGAGGCATAATATCCTTTCTAATAGGATGTAGTTTTAAAGACAAGTCTAAATCTCTCCACCCCTTAACACGAGAAGTGATTTTTGCCTTAGTCAAATCACCGATAATACTTTTATCGGATAATATCTTTGTTGAACCTGTAGTTGCCATATAACTATTTATACACTTTTATTCAAGGATTATAAGAACCTGGTCGCCTTCTTTTGTAGAATTATCAAGTCGAAGTATAGTATTTATTACTGTCCAATGTACTGTCTTGCTGTAAGGTTCTTCGACTATTGTATGTTGTGCAACTCCATTGACAGTAACGAGAGTCGGAGTACCACCTGGGAATACAAAATCTGTTTGACCTTCGGACGCTGTATATTCATGTATATCCGGACTGTCTGGATCTCCAATCATCACAGTTGTTACAGGAGATAAACTCGGAAGTGAGGTTGCAGTTGCACCTATAACACCAGTAATAATTTGTTCAGTATTGAGTGTAATACTACTCGGTAAACCAATTAATTTTAAGAAATCACAGAACGTAAATGTAATCCATTCTATAAGAGCGCCAAGTCCAATAGCCTTAAAGAATTTTTGTACTAATTGCATCCATTCTTGTATAAGATATTTAGGCCATTCTTCCCCAAAGTTTTTCAGTCTTCGTTTAAACCTATCCATCTTTCTTTCCATACTCTCAACAAAGTCATTAGGTTCTCCACCCAATAAATCCATAAGAGAATAACCTACAATAGAAATAGACTCCAACTGAGCAATTGCTTGTTTCCTTAATTCATCTTTTAGGTCGTCCGGTGCAGACTTTATTTGTTCCTCGATTGAGGCTATTTTTCCTTCTATTATACTCTGGACATTTAAATTTGTCAACCCTGGGAGAGAAGGTAAACCAAGTGCGTCCCATATTTCATCAAACTTATCTATTAAACCACCAAATGCTCCGTGGAGAATTGCCAATGCACCTTTATTTAATTGTGTCATTACATATTCCCATACTGCCTCTGCTTTCATATCTGCAGATTCTAATCCATAAGTACCATCAAATGATTTATAAATATCTGGTAACATGGGATAGAATGTCTCTACTTCATCCACAAATTGTTGTTTAATAGTACCTTTATATGCAGGGTCAGAGAATAATTTTACAACATCTACTGATATTCCAAAAGGTGGTACGGGTACAGCAAAAGAAATAGGTAATACACTATTAATTATTTCCATAAATTTGGTTTGAATAAAAAGATGATATTCTTCTATCATCGCATTAATTCTTTTTTCCCATTCCACTTCTGGTATTTCTAGTGTACCAAATACTGGCCTAGAAATAGAGACAGGAAAATTACCCAAGACAGATTCAATATCGTCTAAAATATCTCTAACTTTTTGTGCTTCTTCGGGAAGTCCTGCCAATTCTAAAGTTGCAATAGAATTTGTAATCTGATTAAATATATTAGTCAGATCAGCAGGTTTTGGTAATAAACTTCCCTCGCATGGTATTGTAATAGTTGTACTTGTCATTACGCATTTAATTTAATATTAGAGGCAACGATAGTAATAGTACCATCTGCATTCATTGTAATCCTTGAATTGGATTTATGTTTAATATTAATTCTCTCTCCGCCATCACTATTATCAATTTCTATTAAGTGTCCTGATTTGGATTTATATACTTTATTATCAACTGATGCATCAGATGGTAAATC
>Ga0075463_10000588_pt1 | contig 11751 bp, 14 predicted proteins | sample DEB08_DNA_14_FD_77579 | JGI IMG/M metagenome (GOLD analysis project Ga0075463, IMG submission 77579) | Aqueous microbial communities from the Delaware River and Bay under freshwater to marine salinity gradient to study organic matter... | ecosystem: Environmental > Aquatic > Marine > Coastal ...
CCCAGTTCGGCACCAGCCAATTGAGGAAGGTTTTCGTACAGACCTTTTCGGTTAGTAATTTGTGAAATTTGTAATATTGCCATTGAGTTTACCTATCGATCATATATTTATGACACCGCTAGGTAATAGCTTTCCAGACGTTTCCACCACTCTTGCTCCCACTTGTCAAACTCCTCGCCTTCTAAAATAAATTCTTGATATTGTGGCGGGGAAACAATGTTATGTTGATCGTCAAGCCCGGGCTTGACGCACATTAAAATTACACCTTTATGTATATCAGTGCCATATACTTCGTTGTGTGCCAGTGCATATGCTACCAATTGCAATTTATAATTTGCAATCCATTCTTCTTTCTTGGGCTTGTTACTTTGTTTAAAATCCATAATAGCTGCCGATCCGTTGTGTACTCCCACACAGTCGGTTGTTCCTGCATACAAATTAGGAAAGTACATGGGAACCTCAACACCCCATGCTTCATCCACAGCCGGCATGCCTTGATCTATAATAGTCTGTGCCATGGCATGACTGGGCCACGCAAAAGGATTGCTAGGACGCTCGCTGTGTTGACCTGTCTCGATATATTTTTCAAGATAGGTGTGCATCCTTGTTCCTCGATTTGCGGCTTCGGTTGTGATTGTTTGTGCCTTTTCTCTACCAACTCGCTTTTTCCAATTTTCAAGAGCCACACGTTCTTCCATGGGTTTTGTGCGATCTAAAATTGTAGTAACCGACGGGAGAGCTGCACCATCGGGTGTACAATAATGCCTTTTGCCATCGATATTTTTTCGATTTATAGACACATATTCGTATTTTGGAGTAATCATTCTTCTTTTTCCCAAGACGATTTATTAAATGGCCAGGTGCCTTCCCACTGTGGTGATTGTCGTGGTACTAAAAAATATTTTCTGTCTGCATAGTCAGCATATGCTGGTTCGTACGGAGGAAAGAAACAAGCACGTACAACACTTTCAACATGCCGCGGCGGATCGTTCCATGTCAATTTTCGCAACACTTGAAATGCATCACGGTCGTAAAACCATCCTGTGTTGGGGTCTTGCGGAGTGCCGGAATCGATATTATTGAATTGAACACGCTCGAGAAAAGCATCAAATGCTTTGCGAGACAACGGCAAAGATTTTTGATACAACGATAATGCAGTTTCGTCTGGTTCTAAATCTGTGTTCACTTCAATCAAAATATTTCCTAGATCTACTTCATTGCTCATTTGATGTATCGTTATTGTGTGTCGAGGTTCTCGGTTGGCTATAACGTGCGAAATTGAATAGTAACCGCGATATCTTGGCAGTTTTGCTGGATGCAAATTGTATGCACGACCATCAACTGCATCTAACACCTCTTGAGGCAGTATCCATCGATAGTTCACAGAAAATAAAAAATCAATATTTTGTTTTTCGATTGTTTCTAAAATTTGGTCTGTGTTGCGTTGATTGTCGTTGATGTGTACTGCATTGTTTTGAGGATATTGCTTGCAAAATCCATTGTAAAATTGTAAATTGGTATTCAATGCTGCAACATTAAACTCGGATTGAAGCTCCATCAACCGATGTACACACACTTGAGCTACACGCCCGTGTCCAAATATCATTACATTTTTTGTAGTCATTGTATTAATATATACTATTTTTTTCGAATTGTCAACTAGAGTTTTTTCGAATTGCAGTAATTTGGCGATAATTTGAGTTAACAGGACAAAATTTACATTGTGGTATTACACGGTCGATGTTATCAATAAAATCTTGTCCTCGTTGATCAAACTCGTCAACCGACAACGGTTGATAGCTGTTTAACAGTTTTCGATCATCTTCGGTGATATCAAGAAACCGATGCTGTTGATCAAATTCAGGAAACAATGCAACTGGACCGCACTTGTATAATTTTCCTTTAATAAAGTGATAATTTTTATTTTGAACAAAACCACAAACCGAATGTGCTTCTTCGGGATCGTTGTTGTGCAACCGAAATCCTTGAGATGAAACTTGTACTGCTGCGTCAGTAAAATGATCTTGTATCCATACCGGAACACTTATGTCATTGCTGTCAGTCCAAACCAAATCTGCATCAAACTTGTTGTTTTCTCGTCCGTGTACTACAGTGATTTTTCCTTGCAAAAATTGATTGATTTCTTGTTCAAGATCTTCTAAACTAAAAGCATTATGCCAGCTTACTCCCAGCCAGTTTCGCATCTGATTAGATTTTATATAATGATCTCGAATCTCGGGATATTGGCTTTTATTTCCTAAAAATAAATCATACACACCTTTGACATGATTGAGTCGAGTTCCATTTGTTAAAATTTGAACTGCACGTGGCCATAAAGAATTGATGCCTTTGACCCAATCAACAATGCTGGGATTTAACATGGGTTCACCACCCAATATCACAATTTGTTCAATGTCTACATACTCGGCCCATTTTTGATAATCGCTGGCATAGTCTTTCCATCGTTGCCAACCAGTGAAATGATGGTTGTTGAAACGATTGCATTGATCGCAATTGAGATTACATACGTTGGTTATATAAAATTCAATTTTATTAAAATGTATTCGAGGGTCTTGTGTCATACACCAGCGGCACGTTTTGCCATTTTGTCAACAGTGTCTTGAGCTTGCGAAACTGTCATTGTTGTTGATTCTACTTCGTCTGGGCCAAAGAACACATCTGTATCGTCGACATTTGTTATCACTTGATTGAGTGGAGGACGTTCAGCTAGATCACGCAGTTGCCTATCATCCATTGCAATGCCCATGTCGTTGGCCATTTTTAAAAATGCATCAATTGAAATTTTAGTTGGTGCTGCTTTATCTTCAGCACGGCCTATGAGGAAACTAACCAAGGCAACTAGGCGCCCTGTGTCTGTTGCGACACCTGCTACCTCGTCAATTCTCATGATTATCTACGCTCGCGACCTAAATCGTCTTCTACATCATCACTATCGATGTTTGCATCTAGACTGAGATCCATATCGTCATCTGTGTCATCGATGTCTAGATCAATGTCTGTTGTTGTGTCTGCATCGTTTTCGCCAGGTACTATAGGTTCTTGGCCAGTAATTACAGTCTGTGCAGATTCAAGTTCGGTTTTACCGGCTTGACATGCTGTTAACAGCGACGATAGTGCTGCTGATGCTGAAGCTTGGTATGACTGTGCTTGGTCTGTACCCATATCATTACGAATGCCGTTAACTAATGCAGGAAGGTCTTTAAACTGCATCTCACTGATGTCTTCCATCATTTTTTGAACTCGGTCAACAATGTCTTGAGCAGCAAGCACAACCTGAGCCTGTTGTACTTCGCTTTCTTTTACCATGCGACGGTTCTTTTTGTTTTCTTTTGCCATCATTGCCATTTGGTTAAATGTGTTTTGTTCGTCCGGGGTAAGAGTTTGTTTACGCTTAACTTTATCTAACACCGCTTTGCTTTTGGGATCCATAACATTAGTTGAGCCCATGCTTGCTTGATTACCAGCAGCACTACCGGTTGCACCAACCGAGCCGTATTCGTCTAATTTAGAACTCAATGCTTGTTCTACCATCATAAGACGAAGATATCTTGGGTCTTTTTCGCTAGAATGAATCGCAGGAGTACTGCGATATTTTTTGAAAAATGACTGTAAATTCTCTAAGAGATTGTTGGCTTTTTCAATATCTAAATTATCAAAATCAAGTTTAACGCCGCTGAAGTTTTCAATGGTTTTTGCTAGTTGATCTGAATGGATTGGTTTTCCGAGTTCGCTCAATTTCATCGTTGAATCCTTTTATCTGCCAGTATTTAGCAGTATTAATACATTTATTTAGTTTATCTGACACTTGTTTTAACGCAACTTTTTTGTTATCTAACTTGACTTCAACAATAGACCGTCTAATGGGATCTTTAAAATTCTTTAAACTTTTTATCTGTGCTGCAACATCGTCTTGAAGGCGTACTTTTTGTCTATCTAAATATGCAATTTCACGTGCTAAATTGCTCTTTTGGTACTTGTCAGCTACACACCACCCAAGTGCTGTTCTTTTAGATCCAAATGTCATTTGATCCATGAAACTGTCAACATAGAGAGTAACTTCAGATTCTGTTGGATTGAGTTGATATCTATTGAAAACACTGTATCCTTTGCCTTGAGGTATAATACTGTTGTTAAGCAAATGATCAATATCAATTGAAATCATTTTTTCTAGTTTGCGAGTAAATGTTTCTTTACGCATCATATAATATACTCAACAACCAAATATCCAATGATTGCTAACAGAGTTCCGATTGACATAGCCATGTATCCAATCATTCTATCATTTTGTTTGTCGTGTACAGCTACCATCATATCTCTAATGTCGTGCATGACTTCATCGAGTTCGTTTACTTTATCTTGTAACTGTTGAAATCTATTTTCTAAATTTTTATATCGTTCGGCACACAAATCTACATGTGCCTCAAGATTTTTCTTTTCGAGATCGGTTGTTTCGGTGGACATGTAAAATTCCTTTGTTATGTTGTATTTATGCTATACAACACTAAACCATGTGTTTGTGTGTGCACCATCGACTACAAAATAAGGAACTATTTTTTCAATTTCGTTTAATCCAACAATCATCGGAACACCGTTTGTATCTTGTTTTAGCAAGCCAAGTTGATCGTTGCTGGTTTGAAATGCACTTGCATTAGGTATACTAAACTCAAAAGTCCATTTGTTATCTTGGCAAACTGGACGTGTGATATTTTCAGGTAATGTACGCAGTGCTATGATTTGATTTATAGTTTCCCAGTTTCTGTGTTGATTTCTAGACTTCTGCCAAGCCTCTTTGCTGTTTATTAACACACCTTCTTGATCATATGTTTCTTGGATATAAGGTTTGTAGTTGTTTCGAATACCGGATGCAGTAATATCAAACAATGTTATGCACTGAATTGTAATCATAGTCAGGTATTTAACAGCTAAGGAAAAGCCCTGGAATAATCCAGGGCCAACCATAATAGTTAAAAAATTTACTAGTTATTATGCTAGTTTTAGTCCAGGCTCAGTAACAGTTGTACCTGACACGTCGATTGAGTCAGTTGTACCGTCTGATTTAGTTACTGTGACAGTACCAAGTGCTTGCAATGCTGTTTGCAATGTGCTTGCTGTCCATGCGCCAGTTGGGTATACACCGTAAGAAATTTGACCACTTGTGTCAGCTTCTACTTGATACATTGCAATTGTAGCTGTACCTTGTACTGCTGTGTTGATTGCTTGTACCACACCTGGATCAAACACTGTTCCTGAGTATCCACCTAGTTCATCACGTAGGTCGATTGCTGAAGCGCCAGTGTCTTTTACTAGAACTTTGAAAAAGTCTAGTTTTGGGCCTGCTGGTTGTACTAGGGCATCTGTAGAACCGATGTTACCTGTTTGTGAACCATCTTGAATGTCTAACGCAAATACCGGTTGCGCATCACCGTTGAAACGATTAAATGTTGCCATTGTTATTCTCCTAAGTTGTGGACTGTTTTGTCCTACACGTATTTAGTCAATTAGGATAAATTTGGGTTGTTGAGTGCAAAATTGGCTTGAGAAAACCTCATTCTATCAACAAATTTTAAGCCTTGGCCTACGTAGCCTTCGTGACCTGCTTCACCGTCAATGCTGGCTTGCACATCTTGGCTTTGAGCATCAAGTTGTCGTACAATATCGTTTTTTATAGCACTTATTGTTAAAAATGTTTGAAACACAGCAGCCAGTGCTCGTTTGTTTTCGTTTGCCCATTCAAAGATTCTAGGGGCTTTTGTGGGGGCTTTTTGTTCAACCCATTTTCCAAACTCTTGAACTAAATTGTTATAGTTGCCTTCTCTCACACGACTGTTGATAAACTGCTTGATCAACTCGGGTAAGTTAGAAATTCTTCTATTGCGAAGTTCGGCAGGATTGAAAAGTCTATCCATTTCGTTACTGTAACGACTACCAAGTGATTTAAGTTCTTTCATTGCACGATCGTTAATTTTAATTTTTTTTGTATCACGCATACTGGGATCTAAAATTAACAAACCCGGAGCAGCAGTCAACTCAGCAGCTCGAATCGGAGTAGCAGTGCCGCCAGGCTGGTCAAGCTGTGTATGTATTACTACTCCAACTTCGCTTTTTGCAATCTGTTGACCCAATGTGCTGTTGACTGGCACTGTGTACCGAACTGTGTTGGGCTGAAATACCCAGTTGTTGTTTTGTTTGGCTGGTTGGGTTGAATACAACAAGTCACCTTGAATATACCCTTTGAAATTTTGCGGTACTGCTTTGCGAAGTATAGGAAATAATCGAGCATACAGAGCTGCTAGATCTTCCCGCCCGCCGCCTTTGCGTCCAGCTAAAATCTTAGACATCATCTCGGGAGATGTTGCAAGGCCATCGTAACCTTTTGCTAAAAATCCACCTTTGTCGGTCAATACAAACTCACCATTGGGTTTACGTCCAAATATAATAGCCGGTTTGCCGTCCCATTTTATTGTTGTCTCTTGCGGATTATTGGCAGCAGCTTCAAGACCTTGAATGGCTTTAACAACACCGTCGCTGGGCCGTCCTGAAAATACCAAATCCTCTGGATGTTCGATTCGAACACCTTCCATGATCGGTTGCATGCCTTGATTGACAATTCTATCCCGAAGCCTGGCCAAGAAATGCGTTTCGCTTTCTTTGACTGCATTTGGTTCTTGTATTCCGGCACGTTTTAAATAGTCTCGGAAGTCTGCTAATTTTTCAGAACGCTTGGGATCTTTTTCTAAAGCTGCATAAATTGTTTCAACATTTTTTAAACTATTTCTATCGTGTCCAGCACCAAGTAGAGCTTGAGCAGTCCAGTCTGGATCCTTGCTGACTAAATCGTTTGATGTTCTAGAAAACACCCCATTAAGCCCGACTTTGAGTCCTAGACTTTTGGCAATGCTGCTCATTAATACATTTCGATACATTCCTTTGTAGGCACTATCTTCGCCGCCTGCATAATAGAATGTACCCCAGTCGATGTTTGGAAGAAACATAAAGTCTGTTTGAACAAAGCCGTTTTTTGCATCTCCTCTGATGGGAGTTTTAAAATGAACTTCACCTTTTTTAACAACAAAGTCTCGAGGGTCTTGGTTTTGAGACTGTACAAATTTTGTCAATGCCGCAGCAATGTCATCTTTGCTTGTCTTGTTAACATCTATTGCAATGTCCAAATCGCCTGAGGTTGCTGCCCGACCGGTAGATCCGAGCCAGTTTTCTTTTGGCAATTTCATCCCAAGTATTTTTTCTAGGTAGGAAATAGTTGCTGGTACATCAGATTGTGCAATGCGTTGAGTTACAGGAACACCTTGGGCATCTTTAAATACGTTGCCGCCTTCAGTAATCATCTGTTCTCCTTACTGTACGTACAAATTTGTTTGGATCTCGATCTCGAATGGCATTTAACAATTTGCGTTTTAAATTTTCAGCTTGAACTGGTTCAAAATCGTTTTCAATTTGCTCAATTAATCTTATTGCCGAACTAATCACATTAGATGCACGACTTTCGATGATGTGACGACGGTCGCGATCACGATAATGATCATCGTGAATAGCTGTTAGCTCTTCCAATATGCTTTTAGTTTTTCTCTGCATCAAGTATTTATTTCCTTTATTGGTTCGATGAATGTAAATATTATAATGCAAATTAACACAAATAACGAGTGGGATCCTCTCCAAAAAATCATAGTAGGAGATGCCACCGGGGCCAATTGGCCTTATCACGATCCTGTATATCGTCTTGAAGAAAAACGAACACTATGGAAAGAAACTCCGTTGCCGCGAGGGGTTGTTGATCCTCGAGTGATAGACGAAAGCAATGAAGATTTACAAACACTAGCCGACACACTAACTCAATTGGGCGTAGAAGTTGTTCGTCCCATTAAAAATGATTTTTACGAAACACAAGGCATGTATAACTATTGCCCAAGAGATAGACTGTTGATTGCAGGTGATGTTGTTGTTGATCCAGCAATGATGTATGGCTGCCGAGATCAAGAAATAGAATATCTTCTTCCCCATCTCAACGGCGCAGAAATACGACACATGCCAAGAGACCAAGACATGGTGTTAGATGCTGCAAATGTTGCCCGATTCGGCGACACTTGGTTGTACTTGGTAAGCAACAGCGGAAATCAAAAAGCACTCGAATGGCTACAAAAACAGTTTCCTGAAATTAAAATTATTCCTGTTAATTTTTACGCTGGTGTACACATCGACAGCACAATTTGCCCTGTTGGTCCTAACACTGTAATACTAAATGCCCATAGAGTGAACTGGGATAACCTACCGGAATATTTAAATGACTGGGATAAAATTTGGGTTGAAGACTGTGTGCCACAAACGTTTCATGAATATCCGTATGCCAGCAAATGGATTGGTATGAATGTTCTCAGCATCGACCATAACACAGTGATAGTTGATCAAGCACAAAATGATTTGATTCGACAGTTGGAACGACGAAACTTTACAGTAGTGCCATTGACTTTGAGACACAGCAGAACACTGGGTGGTGGATTTCATTGTGTTACACTAGATCTAATACGCCAGTCCTAGACAAATCGACTGTCAAATGTGTCTATGTGTTTTTGAATGTGATGATATATTTCTTTGGTTGTGCCGGGGTATTGATCTTGATCAAACAATGCACCATCGTGTATACCCACAGCACGACTCAGCAAACAATTGAGTAACGCCTGATGTTGTATATCAAAATCAAGTCGGCTGCTGTCATTACAAAAAATTTGTTCAACTGCATTTTGACATCTTTGCCAGGCCTGTAATCCGTGATTTTTTTCTAAAAACTGTTTCCATAATATTCCCAGTTCTCGATCAGGTGTAAATGTGAGATTTAAATAATCAGCGGTGTTTTTCATTTCATGTAAAAAACAATCAAACCGATACAGGCTGCTCATTTCAAAATCAAATCCCGGGCGCTGCCAGTTGCTGGGCAATTGATACCCGTCACCTGTGAACTTTGAATAATAGTAGTTTCTCAATTGACTGGGAGAATTTAATACACTGTCAGGCAACTGTTGATTTTTTTCATCGGCTGTGACATCACCGGCACGATTGATTACATTGAGTTGATAGCAACAAGCACCCATAAAGTCTGAAATAACAATTCGTACAATATTGTCAGCAACAACTGGAGAATTAAATTCGGTATAATGCCCGCTTACTGCCTGTCTTTTTGATAGATATTCGCTATTTCCTTTTAAACCGTGACTGGTCCCGGTTGCTGTCAGCAGTTGGTCTGCAAAACTTGGTATTTGATAAATGTAACGATTGATACAGTATTCGAGAAAATGTCCGTGACTACCGGAAAAAAAGTCAATAGCTGTCGGCTTCATATCTGTATATTCCTACATCACCTCGCCCGGGCCAATAATCCAAGCACTCGCCTTCTCTTTCGATGTCTACAGTCAAACAGTGTAAACCGCCATCCCAAAAATTTCTAGCACGAAAATCAACCACATGTGGTGTTATACCCAATCGTTCTAGTTCTCGTAATGCTGCTTCGTTTTCGCTAATGCACATTACGTTTTTTTCATCGATAACCAACATGTTAACTTCAAACACAGTTTCACGAAAATCGCCTACCCAGTTTTGCGCACGTTTGGTAATCAAGTCACTGTATATTTGATAGTCTCTGCCATCTACCCACCAGTTGCCACCAAAAAATTGACGTTGCTTGGTTGTGTCGGGTAACCAAAAAACTTCCCAGTTGGGAAATGTTTTTTGATAACTTTCTCGATAATGTGTACTAAAAATATGACCTGGCGCAATCGGACAAAATATTCCGTCACAGTGATCACCAGAGTGTGTTATATGCACTCGATAGTTTTGAGCCAAGCGGTCGACAACACTGTTAAACTGTTCGACTTCAAACGGATCATCTAAAGGAACATCTGCAAAAATATCACGCCCAACTCGCACAGTAGAAGGACCTGAAAGATAACATAGATCATCGGGCTTTGCACGATCAAGCACTTGCACTTGTTCCCCTGTTGCTTGATATTCTTTTATAGTAGTTTCAAATCCAGTAAACCCACCGGGATACTGCGGAACTACCCAAAGCTCGTTCCCCAATGTCAATGCCCAATCTCGAGGTGTGATGGGTGGTTTACAAAGATCATCATAATCATCAAGATAATTGTCCACTCGATCAAACTCTGGACGCCTTACACTGATTCCCAAGTCAATCAACTTGCGTTCAATTTTAGCAAGATCTTCACGTGTTATTTCTGTTATATGATGAAAGAATTCTCGATCCTGCGGTAACAGCACATCATAAAAACTTTCTGGATACACATCACCAAGCCATACTTCACGCAACGGTTGAAAGCCGGTGTGACTTGATATCTTTGTTTTATGCATTAGATTTTATCTGCCCCAACAACTGCTTGAGTTTTGTGCTTTGAACTTCAGCTTGTACTTTGGGAACATCTTGTGTTGGATCATCTGTCACAGTGTCTTGATTGCTAGCTTCTGCTTTGTTTTTTATTTGATCGTAAATGCTAGCTTTAGGTGCAGCCGCTGCATTACCTTCGTCGCCGCCTGCATCAGTAATACGCATTGTATCAATATCATATTCAAGATCAATCTTTTGTCCAACACCAGTACTGCTACGACTTTTCATACACTGTATCTGATAGCGACCACGCTCACGCATAGCTCTACTTGTAAAGATACCAAACACATTGTCTGCTGTATTGATCTTAGATATACCACCCGATATGTGACTGTGATCAAATTCAATTTCTTCCACAGCACTACGATTCAATTGCGATGCTGTCACCATCAACATACCTAATTCTTTTGCCAAGTTACGTAGTTCTTCTGACACATACTTGTCTTTGACAAACAAATCATTTGGGCTTACTTTTGCACTCACTGGCATCAACAAATCAAGATAGTCGATCATAATAAAGTCAACTTGTTTGTTTGTTTTAACTTGATATTCTTTTAAAAATGCTCTAATGTCGTTGATATTACTTTGCGCCGGAAGTGCTTTGATTTGATATGTTCCAGCTCGCTTGCCTGCCATTTTAATTTTGAGACCGGCAGTTTCTTTATCTTTGCGAATGTCCTTTGTGCTCATGTCACTCAACATTGCTGCTGTACGTAACCCTGTTAGTTCTTCACTCAATTCCAGTGTAATGTACACACCATGCAACCCTTGTTGCACCCAGTTGAGTGCAATGTTCATCATCACCAAACTTTTGCCTGATCCTGATCCACCTGCAAAGATATTGAGCTCGCCTCTACTAAAGCCACCATACAACAGCCGATCCATTTGTGGCCAGCCTGTGCTTACTTGTCCACCGTTGTCAAAATATCTACTGAACATGCCTTCGGGATCTTGCCAAAAGTCCATGCCGAGATCTTTTGTCAGGGAAATTTGCACAGCATCTTTGATTAGTTTTTCAACCGGATCAAACTCGCCTTTTTCCAACAAGTCTGCACTTTTTAAGATTGCACGTTCTAATTCTTGTCTACGTGTGAATGCTTCAAATTCTTCTAAAAACCAATCATAATGCCCTTCGTTGAGTTCAGGAACTTCAATTAACTTTACACCAGTTACAGCCGCAACCTGTGTGCGCTCAGGCATGGTTGTGTATTGATCGCAGTGTTGTTTTAAAAACTCTGCTACCGGGCGTAGACTCCTGTCAAAGTTTTCAGCATTGAAGATATTTTGAACACGCACATAAGATTCTGCATCTTGCAGCATCA
>Ga0075463_10000590_pt1 | contig 11730 bp, 11 predicted proteins | sample DEB08_DNA_14_FD_77579 | JGI IMG/M metagenome (GOLD analysis project Ga0075463, IMG submission 77579) | Aqueous microbial communities from the Delaware River and Bay under freshwater to marine salinity gradient to study organic matter... | ecosystem: Environmental > Aquatic > Marine > Coastal ...
CTTCGCTGGCAAAGTCTACGTCACTGCTGTGGAACATGTCGGTTCCCTTATCAACACCTATTTTACCCAGCAGTTGTGCTAGTTCTTTTGGATGCCCTGCCCAACCCATAGGCTTCCCATCAACACTAACAAGGATTCCACCTTCTTCTGCGTTGAAAATAACTGTTTCAACTCTGTTGTCTTCATATTTGCCTGCTGCTGGATTGTAATCTGGTGCGCCAATAGTTGGTGCTTCGTTTACTGATTCATCTTTGACACCATTGATGTATTTCCACTGTGCAATACATTCGTCACGATCCATACCATAGCCTTCGTGCTTGTCACAGAAATCTTCTAGGTCCATACTCTGTGCATCATTAATGAGTTGGTCTTTGTATCTACCTTCGTCGATTTGCACATCATCATCTAGTTTGTGAGCTGTAGCTTTGTCCATTGTGGTTTTGTGTGTTTTACCACCAAATTCAAAGCTGTCCTTGCCTGCACGTGCCGCAGCGGCCGCTGCTTGGTTGAATGCATTTTCGTCAATGTCTGCTTCGTCAAGCTCATCAAACTTCATAGTTAAATACTCGTCAAACATTTCAGGATCGCAGCCTAGCTTTTCGCATGCCATATCTTGTGCTTCTTCTGGCTCCATGCCCTTGTCCATATATTTGGATTTTAGTTGCATGATTTCTGGTTCTAATTCTTCAAGTTTGGTATATTGATCTTTCATACGACCTTCGTCAAGCTCAATTGCATCAAAACTTTCAAGCAGTGCTTTCATTGAGCCGGAATTAGCTTTGCTTTTTTTGTTTGAAGGCGCCGAGTCTGCTGCAGAATCAAATGCCTTTAGAATGTTTGCCATGGTATTCATTTTATATCCTTTTTATTTCTTAAAGCCAGTAGCTGGTTTGGGCGGACGTTTTACATCAGTCATTGGGCTTTTTGTTCCCATTGGAATGTCGTCAGTTGTTTCTGCTGGTGGTGTAGTACCTCCAGCTACTGTCCAAGTTGCATCTTCTGCAGAGTTTTTAACTATCGACTTGTCTTTACCTGTTGCTGCATATTCTTTGCTGAGTTCTTTTTGTTCAGCGTCGGGTGCAGGTAGATTGGTATCAGTTAGTAAATCTTTATTATCATTGATACCTAAAAGTTCTTTATCTATTGAATTGTCATATGTTTGCTGAACCATTGCAATTCGATCGGGATTGAGTCCAAGCAATTCAGCAATCTGTTTGATCTGCGGCGGTGTTGCTGGATACCTAAACGAAACATCCATCATAGTAACCGACTCGTTTGTATGATCAGGAAAATCCAACGGTTGACTCATAACCGGTGTTTTTTTCTCGTCTCCGATGCCAGCAGGATCAAACTTTTTAAGTCTGCTTTTAAATTCTTTAATAAAACCTGCTGGCAAATCGCCAACAAGTTTAATGCGATAGTCGAAAGTTTTTTCGCTTTCCGCAAGATAATGTTTAAATGTTTTCATATCTCAATCCCTGTATTCTATTTATCGTTTTTGATGTTTTCTGAACTGGGAGAATTGTTGTCAATATCATTTGCAAGTGTACGCAAAAGTTCGTTACGGTCCAGTATTCTACCTTGAGCAGGCGGGGTATCGTCGCCACCTCCGGTTTGATCTAATCGAGCCTTCTTTAGTTGAAGATCAATCATTTTGAGTTTTTTATTCATTTTAGAAGTTTTAGCCGTAATAGCATGTCCCAACATGTTACTGGCTACTGAAAAAATTTCACTAGCATAACGACTATCAACTTGCATACCAAGGTCCATAAGTTCATCAAAACTTTCTGTTGCCTTGGCTGCTAGTTCATCCATTTCGTTGTCGCTTGCTTCTAATCCTTTAACTGCTGGCAATGCAGTTTCAATTTTATCAATTGCTTGCAAAGTTTCTTCTGTGATAGCTAAACTGCTTTCAGTTGTGTCAACTGGATTTGTGTCTTCGACTATATTGTCGTCAGACTCGTTTGAGTTTGGCATATTAAAAAGATCTTCTAAGTTTTTATTATTAACAAGAGGCATGTAATATTTACCGCTTTTGTCCGCCGTTGCGAAACATTGCATCTTCGTTTAATACTCTAAACACAATGCCAGCTTTTTTACACCAGGCTTGAGCTGCTTTCCATTTTGCATGATTAACTGCAACCACCATGCGATCTTTTTCACTCATGCGACCTTCGATTAAACTTTGCTTTCTTGGTTTTATTTCTATTATTTCGGTGCAAATTTTATTGTTCTTTGTACGGTATCTTAAAAACACATCGGGGATATATGTTTTCATTTTTCCTGTAAGAGGATGAATGTACTTGATAGAAATTGCTTCACTGGCCCATTCCAACACAGCTTCGTTGTTGTCGCAGAATTGAAAAAAACTAAACTCCCAGCCTGATCGATATCTAGGTTCACCTTTTCCTACATACTTTTTTGGGTTTTTTGGTCGATATGTGCCTTGTGCAAACTTTGTCATACTTTGATGTTGCGAGCAACAAATGCATTTGGTGTAGAAACGCTATTGACACCAAGCAATGTACTCGGGCTCCTTGTTCCATTTAAATAATAGGCCATTACTAGGTTAAGCCCTATTTCATCTGCACCAGATTCTTGTAATTGTTGTAACAAAGTTAACGGATTGGCATTTGTATCTTGTGCTATCCGAAAAAGAGCCACAGTGAAATTTTTTGCTGCGTCTTTTTTAGTCATGACAGATTCAAAGTAACTGTTAACAGCATCGTATTCATTGGCAGGAACAGCTTGATCAAAATTGTAGAACTGATCAAATACTCGAACAGTTAAGTCGATGTTGCTGTTTATTGAATTTACTGTATCCATGTTTTACCTAATTCTTCGAACAGTGTCAAATAAGTTAAAAAATTGCCCGAGGCTGTTGCTTCCGGTTTGTGCGCCTGCTCTCGGAGTGGGAAAGATAGGTGTATTTAATATATTTGTTATAGGTGTTGTGTCAAATCCACCAGTGCCCTGTTGTGTTTGTCTCAAAGCACCTTGCAAACCAGAGATTGCTTCGTCTCTAAGAATTTTCTTAAAGTCGGCGCCTTTGTATGTGTTATAAGCAGTTCCTGCTTTTTGTACAGCACCAATTAATCCAGCAACTGTGCCGCTTTCTAGGTCTTGCATAATACCGTTGCCGGTATCTAGCAGGCCGCCTTGACCAACTATGCTACGATTACCGCCTGGGCGACTCAGCGGGCTTTGTGTTTGATCATAATCACTAGGTGCAGCAAACCCTTGTACAGTACTCGAAGGTCTATCGCCTCCGATTGCACCTGAATAATACTTGACAGTTTCGTAACTGATTTTTACAGCATTTTCCATTGCACCTCCATCTTGACTGTAATCATATGTGTCATGATCCCAGTCGGTGATGAGAGGATTAATTAGTACGTACTCAACAAATTTGTGCTGATTGAATCCGTATATGGAAATATCTTTAAAAAATGCTGGTTTACCACCGGAAGAGTTTGTTCCGTCGGTGTATGCTTCGCCAACATACCCCCAATCATTCTTTGATCTTGCTCCGTCATATATGTCTCGACTGTTATAATCAAAACTATTTGATGCAGTCGAAAACGGTCCTAACGTCCCATTTGTTGAAGTAGATCCGCGATAGGGTTGCGAAGGATCTTTGTAGTAGTAACTGTAATAGTTGTACCAAAGATTGCGTATTAAGTCGCCGCTGTCATCATGGAATGTTGCCGAAATCGGTTGGTATTGAATTTTTTTCTGTACCAATCGTTTTCTATTATATTGATTTAGTGTTTCAACATCAATGTTGTAACTTGGTAAATCAATTGTTTTAACAAGAAGACCAATTGTTGATTGATCTTCTCCCATGATATTTCTTAATTGCGGTATTTGTTGTGTGTTAAGATTAAAGTACACATGGAATAGAAACTTTAAACGTGGAGCGTTACTATATCCGTTGGTACGAAAGATTTTACTTGCGTGACTGTAATCACGCAAGTAATCGTTTCCAAAAAAGGAATTTACAAAATCTTGACCAAATGCCATGGGATCTTATGTCCCAGCAGTTCCGGTACCAGTTACAAGAGAGCCAACTGTTCTTGATACAGTTGAACCAACACCTGATCCGAGTGGTGTTTGAACAGCATTATCGAAACGAATTTGCAATGTCATTGTGACTGGTTCACTTGTTCCATAGTTAAGGTCGTTATAGTTAACTGAGTTTAGATAACAACCATAACATTCCCAAGTTTCAAGCACAACTGGGTCAACTGCACCGTTGCCACCGTCAAGAATTTCACAACGTGTAAGGAACTTGTAGTCAATACCTGATGCTGCACTTGCTTGTTCAACAAAGTCTAATTGTTTCTGTAGCTGTTCACCGACTAGTTTTGCAACTTCGCCGGATGCATCGTCACGTAAATTAACAGTAAGCATTTCCCATGTGTGCTTACCAGTAAGATACATTCTACTGTTATATATTTCAATTGGAATTTCATCAAACGTTACTGACGGACGAGTAAAATCCATTACTTGTTTTGTCAGTTCGGTTCTTGGTGTTGAAACTCCAAGGTTTTCAAATACCACCCGGAAGCGGTATTTGAGTTTGGGCATTAGTAACCCTTGTGCGCTTGCGCTCTGGTCGCTTGACAAAGGTACTGTCATTCTAGTTAGTGATGAGACTGCCATGTAGTTTATCTCCTATGTTATTATTTATTCCGATTAAACACCAGCTGAAGTAGCTACTTGTCCAGAAGCAATTTCACCTGTGTTTTTAATTCTAACCGGAATGTAAATAAACTCAACTGCTTTTACAGGCTCGATAGCAATGTCCATGTAAAGTTCGTTTCTGTCAATTCTAGCCGGTGTGTTGTTGGTTAAGTCACAAACAACTAGATAATCGTAAATGCCTCGTTTGGCAACCAGATCTAGCATAAGTCCATCTACTGCACCAGTAAACTCGTTACGTGTAATTTGATCGTTTGGTTCAAATACAAAAGTTTTTGCAATTTCGTTCAATCGACCACGTAGATAAGCTATTAGCCTAGAAACGTTAATTCTGTCAATTGCACTTGTAGTTGCTGCTTCTGTTTTGTTACCATAGTTTGTAAGACCTGTTCCTGGTATAAATGTAATTGGGTTGATTTTGTTTGTGTACAACACATCACGCAATCCTTGCCCAGTTGCAATAGTTTCAAATTCGCCAGTTGTAGCATTGATGTAACCAATAGATTCGGCATTATCAACTGTACCTCTACGTACACCTGCTGGTGCCAACCAAGGATAGCTGACTTCATCGCTACGTACAATAGTGCGAAGCATCATGTGACTTGCTGGCATTACAACTTGGTTGCCGTTCAAGTCTGTGGTGCGACAACTTGGATAGAAAGTAGCCAAGTAAGGATCAGCTACATTTAATCCGTCGCCTGTTGCAAAGCCCAATCCACCGTTGTCTGTTGACCAGTTAATAATCTCAGTTCCGGTTGGATTTAGACGCATTGGTGTGTCACCGATAACAAACGCAGTATTGTCACGCTCGTTATTGAGTCTAACCATGTTTGACATCAACTCTGGATATTGAGGACAAGCAATCAAGTTGAACTCGTTTTGTTCTTCTCTCAATGCATCCGATGTATCGATTGCTGATTTAAGTGCTGCCACCACAATCTGACGCTGTGCTAGTCTTCCCATGTAGGGTGAGCCGTCTGCACGATTGCCTGATTCTGTTACCCATGCTGATGTTTGTAGCGGGCTCCAGTAACTGGTATCGGTTGGTAGATTACCTGTTGTTGCTTGTATAGCAGTGTAAATTATTCCATCATACAACACACGAGCGCCTGTTGCATATGTAGTTGCTCCGCTATACGTAGCTACAGAAAAATCAGTTGCATTAAAGTAATCTACTTGATATGCTTTAACATTGTAGCCCGATCTACGTGTATTAAACAACAACATACCTTCGGGATATAGTGCAGGATTTGGTGCATCCATATCAAGATAGTCGCTTGTCAATAGAGACACAATAGTTGGATAGTTATCTGTTACAGGATCAACTGTTCCAGAAGTACCCCATCGTGCATCTGCGAACAGTACGCCATCTGATGTGGTTTGATCAGTGTTGTTAATTGTTACCCATTGCGACACACCGTCAACCTGTTGCCATCTTTTGATGATTGGATAGTTTTCTAAGTCGCTTGTGTCAATCCATAAGTCGCCGTAAACAAGATCTGTTTCGTCGCTTTGTTTAGTGGGTGCAGTTGCACTTACAATTGGGCCTGCTGGATCAGTATTTGTTAGATCAAGTCCGCGAATGTCAAGACTAACATTTTTATAGCCTTTCCAAGCGCCGCCGCTTTGAATCATAATATCAACTTGATCAGTTGCTGAGTAGTACCATTTTCTACCATCAGCAGGATCAAGACTTGGTGCATTAACACTTGCTGTGTATGTAGATATTGCAGCCCAATTAGACAAAATCAACGAACCAGTTAAATCTCCAGTTCCGCTGCGTACACCTGTAGTGGTAGTTACAAAATTACATTCAGTAGCACCAGTGATAGGTGTTCCAACGCCGTCTTTAAGAACAATTACACCGCCAAGTGCATGTGTAAACGCAATGGCACCAGTTGAAGTAACTGTTGCTGACACATTTGGAACATTTGCTGCTGACACTGCTGCAACAAAATCTGATGCTGTAGTACCGCCTAGTACAGCAGTTACCGCAGTTGTCAACGTATCGCTATTAGCTGTACTTGCTTGAATTGTGAATGTATCTGAACTTGTAAACACCGGATTTGTATTATCACCTGCGATAGTAGTTGATCCTGTGGCAAACCTTTCAAAGAACTTGAATGTTGCAGTGTTGTTATACCCAATAGCTTCGGCTTCAGGACTTACATTGTACTCTACATAAAGTGCATCTTCAACAATGTTTGCACCGCCACCTGCAGGATCAAGTGCTTTGTTTGCTGCTTGATCACTTGCATAAATCGGAGCATCTTGTGTTACAAATGCTGCTGTTGCTGTGCTGTATTTTTTAATAACAAAGTTAGCACCGTTGTTAACATTGGTTAACATATTCCAAATCGAACCAGTTGGTCGAGGTGTTGTTTGTGTGCTACGCCATGCTGGCACTTCATAGTTGTAGCTCTGTTGTAATGATGGTGAGTATGCAATACCACCGCTAATACCAAGTGCTGTCAATAGTGCAGTGGTACTATCTTGTGCGCTGATGTCAATAAATCCATCATTTACAGTTGATCCGTCGTCTCCTGCATCACTGTCTGCATATAAGACAAGTCGATCACTTGAATCAACCGCAGCAGTAACACCTGAAATACTTGCACTGTTGATTGCATCTTTAAATCCTGATACTGTGTTATTTGGCGAACTTGGAACTACAACATTAGTACCGTTAATATTCATAACATTAGCAGCAGTTAGAGTTGATGTAACCGATTCGGTACCTTGTATTGTTGGCCAACTTGATTTCCATGCATCGGATCCAACTAGTACCCAAACATTACTGGTGTTCTTATAGTAAATTGGATTGTTTGCATTAGTTGCAACAACAGCATAATCACCAATGCTACCAATATTAGTAGCCGGAATGCCGCCACTCAATTGAGCAGTTGATGTAATTACTGTTGGTGTTTGAACTGTAAATCCGCCAGTACTTGCGTTCCATTGGAAGATCCCCCAAGCAGTAGTTCCGGTATCAAACCAGTATGTTCCGTTTGCAGGGCTACCAGTTGGACGAACAAGTGTTGCTGTTAATTCAGCAAGATCCACATCAGCTCTTTGTACGTATGCTCTGTTTGTTACACCAAGCACTGAAAATGCAGACAATAAGCCATATTCGTTAAGCTCATATCCATTAATGGGTGTGCCTGCTGATGTTGAGTAAAAGAACGGATTACCAAACGTAGCAGATAATTCTCTTTGACTTGTAATTAAGTAAGTCTTGTTAGCATTGGCTGCTAAGGTACCAGGAGCAACTTCAGTTCCTGTACCTGATGTTTTGTTTTGTGCAGTAGCAATCAGAATGTAAGGAACCGAATTTGTTGCTGCTGGAACATAATTCGACTCGTTAACAACTGTGACTTCTACACCTGGGGATACTAGTGCCATTGTTTTTTCCTTTTAATAAAGTATTCGCTATTCATATTTAGCGAAAAAGGAAAAAGATTGGGTTTACATAGACCTTAATTAAGGTTTTTATCATATATACAAGATGAGACCTTTATGCCAAGTATGTCAAAAAAACGTTGCTGCAATTAACGGATACCACAACGGAAAACGCTACTATAGAAAAAAATGTGGTTCTTGTATACGCAATAACCGTAAAATTCCATTGTCTATACCAAGATGGCAAAAATCTGGATATAAGAAAAAAACCACATGCAATAGATGTGGTTTTGTTGCAAGACATTCTACACAATTAACAGTATTTCATGTTAACGGAGACCTCAATGATTGTAATCTTAGAAACCTCAAAACTGTCTGTTTAAATTGTATAGTTGAAATTACGAAGTTGGAATTGCCATGGCGTCAAGGCGACTTGGAACCTGATCTTTGACTGTGCGCTCTAAACTGACCAAGTCTAGATTATTTTCTATTATCACATCAAAGTTGCTATCTTTGTCAATCCATTGATATTCGCTTTCGTGAATACCTACTGGATCTATGCCGTGATCTCTATAAGCAGTAAACCATGACGGCAACTCGCCTCGTCGAACTTGCCATGTTTCTCCACCGAGTTCTTTAATCATCGATAATTCATTGGGAAAACGAACATCTGGAATAACATAGTTTACATGAGGATTATCAAGCATGTGTTTTTTAACAAGTAAAACCCAAATGTTTTTGTCAAACCCGTTGCGCATACATTCAGTACCAAACAACTGAAGAACTAATCTAGGAGTAATCTCACGTCCTGTTTCTTTTGACCAGAATTTATCTACTTTTTCACGCCACAATCTACTGCGATCGGTATCGCCTTCTAGCATAGCACGGTCCCATCCAAACACTTGTGCTACACCGTCTTTGAGTTTATCAGCAAAACTAATTTTTTGAAAGTCGTGATAGTCTACTAAAATATCTGCTACTGTACCTTTGCCAGATCCAATTAATCCACAAATTCCGATAATCATACAAGTTCTCTTATTTGTAAAAAATCCAATGCATCCCATAGCAGGTATATTTGTCTTCGACAGTCTTCTAATGCATGATGACTTGCTGGATATTTTGCAAGATTGGGCACCAGTCCATATACTGTTCGTGCATCACGCACATTAAAAAATTGCCAAGGTAAAGCCATGTTATAGCTTTTGTAAGCATGTTCTAAAATGTTTGCATCAAAAGTTGGCCCGTTTGCCCAAAATCTTTTTGATTGCCAAATTAATTTTCCAAGATCAGATAATGCTTGATCAAGCGGAACTCTATTGTTTTCGGAAAATGCTTCTTCTCTAGTGTCCGGGTGTTGGCTGGCCCACCATTCTAATGTGTCTTGTTGAATGTTTCGATCGGGTTGACTTTCGGTGTCAATACGAGCATAATATGTTTTTTGATTCTCAAGTTCGGATCTTTTGAGGGGATCAAAGCATTGTGCAGCTATAGTTAAAATACAAGCATCTGGCCCTGTACCCAACGTTTCAATATCTATCATTATGTCACTCATGTGTGTATAATAGCACACATAACATACTTGGTCAACGATATTTGTTAAGTATTCTTACCAATTTACTTGCTGGATTTACTCTTTTAGTTTTTTTGGCTTTTCGTGCTTGACGCACCTTGGTACGTGCTCGTGTTTTTTTCATTCTTTGTGCTTTGGCAACGTCTAAACGAACTCCGCAATCGGCAACATTTGCAACAGTGCGGCCTGCTCGAGGACCTGCTTCACACCGCCATGACATTTTAGTTTGCCCTGTGCGTGGGTTGCGTTTCCACACCATTTTATGTTCGCTTATAAATTCTTCTGCTTTCATCGTTTTATCCAATCACAAAACTCAATGGCTGACTTCCGTCGACGTACAATTTAAGATCTTCGATGCATTTGTCCATGACCATTTGACCTTCGGCCTTCATTGCACTACCGTTAAGAGCTGTGCCACCTTGTGGGCCTGCAATACTAGCAAACTTTTCTCTAGCTTCACCAATAATATATTTGGTTGCCCCAGTCATGTAATCACGAAACCATTGCGATATTTGTCGATCACTCAACAGTGTAATTTCTGGTTTAAGATTGTAAGTCCAAAGCAATACAGTTTCGTCGTCTCCGCGAGGGTCTCGAATCAACTGCAATTTCTTAGTTACTGGGTTCCATGTAAAATTAATATAGCCGCCAAACATTCTAGCTGCTAGTTCTACATATTGTTGATAAAAGTCATAAGTGGCCATTCCGCCTGATGTCTGATTGAAATCCAGCAAATAAACATTTAAAGTGGCTGCTCCAAACGGATCAAATGCATACCCTCCGGTACCAGTAATTCCAACTGATCTTCGAAAAATTTGTCTAACTTGTTCTACTTCTTGTGGTAGTGTGTAGACATTTGTCCCGGCTTGAAGCTTTAAAAAACTATAGCTTTCTTCATAGGCATTTTGCGCTCGTTGACGATAAGTGCCTAGCGTTCTTTGATATGCAGCTTCGTAGTGTGCTGGATCGGGTTCAATATCAATGATGCCTTCACCGAGTTCTAATTTAACATACTCGATGAGGTCATTTTTTAACGGGTTTAATGTATCTTCGGCCATTCGGGGCTCCTTGCCCCAGTATTTACCAAACTTTGAGTATCACTAAGTTCTCTGTTCCGCGTGTGTTCCACGCAACTTCGGTGGTTTTAATATTGCTAAACTCTTTCCTAGATCCCGGTTTACTTTGCTTCATAAATGCTTTTATTTGCTCTTCTGGTTTTCTAATTGTTTTTTGCACTGTTTCTTTTGCACTGTATCCGATTATTGTGTTGTTTTTAACAGTAAAAGTTTTAGTATATTCATCAGCTACCAAGTGTATTAGTTTACGCTTTTTAACATCGTATAACCATGCTTCAGATGCATTTACTAATTTTGATGCTGGCATACTTGTAAGTCCAAGTTCAGGGAACTCTTTAAGAAACTTGTATTTGCGAGATAACTTTTCGGGTGTAACCGGTACTCGTCTTCTAGGAGCACGATTTACTTTTTTCAGTTGAATATACGAGGCACAGTCGGCTATTATCTGTTCAACAAATTTAATTATATTTTTAACATCAGTTTTTTTAAAGTGTCGATATCCTTCAACCAACTGAGGATCATTGCCTTCGAGAACTTCTTTGTATTCGTCGAGCTGAACTTTCCAACTGTTTACTATGATACTGTTAATCATCTGCGGAGAAGGATTTTTGTCATGTAAAATACTCAAAGGTGTTGCACGATCTTTAATGAATTTACATTTGTCAGTGTAAACAAATTCATCATAAAGATCTTCTAATTCAGCTGCACACTCTTGAGCTTTTTCTCTAAGGTGGTCCTGTATGTTTGGCTTTTTAACTGTTGTGATTTTTTCTTCGGCTTTCTTTTCTTCTACAACTTTAGTACCTTCTTCTGCTAATTCTTTGATCCAACGATCAATTCCATCTTTGTATTCCTGCAGAACCATATCAGGGTTGTTGTCTAAAAGATACGCCGTACAAGCCCAATGACTCTTCCCACCAATCTTCCAATCCGGTAGCTTGTTGATTGCAGACACAATCTTCTTGTCATAGTGTTTTTTAA